>Ga0210404_10000080_pt1 | contig 71366 bp, 51 predicted proteins | sample IncBWH28MmetaG_FD_155455 | JGI IMG/M metagenome (GOLD analysis project Ga0210404, IMG submission 155455) | Forest soil microbial communities from Barre Woods Harvard Forest LTER site, Petersham, Massachusetts, United States - Inc-BW-H-28-M | ecosystem: Environmental > Terrestrial > Soil >... | reverse complement strand
CCGGAAAAATCGACGTTGTATTCCAAGAGCGGAACGAGAATGCTGGTTGATGGGAGGGTGGTGTCAACCGCCTCGGGATTGACCGCGATGGCAGTATCCTGAGGCAGCGAGCCTGCAGCGACCGTCAGCGTGGCACCCCCGGACTGCACCGAGACGGGATCGCTTCCACCTGTCTGGCCCCGCACCGATTCACGGCCGGACAGAATGTCCATGTGCACATCGCCAGAAGAAAGCTGCGAGACCTGGAAAGTCTGTGACGGGGTTACCGGAAAACTCGCGGCCACGGCGGAACCGCTGGGGGGAACAGGATTCTGATAGAGCAGAATGTCTTCGTAACGCGGTGGGTCCGAGATCAATTGGCCCGAAGTCAGGGTGTATTTCTCGGTGACTTCAGATTGTATGACGGTGCCTGAGGGCAGCGGGGTGGTGGATTGCACCGCAAGCGAAGCCATCGAAGTCCCGCCTGTCGGTGCAATGTTGCCCGGACTCAGAGAACCGCTACTGGTTGCGGTAGTGGGCAGGGCAACCATCGGCACGCCGGTAAGTGGTTGGCCAGCGGCGGGAATCTGAATACTGGCATTCCCGGCATCGGGAACAACCAGTGCGAAGTCGCCCGTGGAAGGCAGGGACACGGTGAGTGACCCGCTGGAACCGGATAGATTCGGCGTCACCATGTTCCAGGCATGCACACTGTAACTGTAGGTAACGAGATACAGAATCCCCGACGGCACGCCGGTAAAGTTCGCGGTTAACGCCGCGCTCGTAGAGATGTTCGTGCGCAGGTCGAAAGCCGCCACCGGAGACCATCCCAGAGGCAGGAGTCCAGGCAGTCCCTGCTGAGACAGCGGAGTCAAATTAAATAAAGTGGTGGAACCACCCGCTGGAACGGTCACGGTGATGGCACCCGTGCCCACCGTTCCTCCGCTCGCCGTAATTGTGGTCGGTGCTGCGATTGCCGTCAGCCGCGCGTCCACTGGAACTGTTCCCACGCCCGACTGAACCGATACCTGCCGTTCGACCGTCACCATCGCCGGAATGCTGCCGGAATTGCCCGGCTGGCTGATGCTGAGGAATAACTGATTACTGGTGACCGGAATCGAGTATCGTCCCAGCGAATCCGAAGTGGTGCTCTGGCCGGTTTGGCCCACAACCTGAAGACTGGCCCCGGCCAACGGCAATCCTGTTGCATCGGACAACACTTCGCCGACGATCACTCCAGAGGAAACCACCTGGATTCCTTTGTTGGCGCTGTTCGCGTTGCCGGCAACATCGGAGACCGTGGCAGTCAAAGTCAGCGTGCTGCCGGAAGTTGCATTGCTGGGAGCGGTGACATTCACGGTATACGGCGGCGCCAGCACAGTCCCGATCGCCGTTCCATTCAGCTGAAACACGACCGAAGCCACCGGGGCGATGTCACTCACCGTGACTGTCGCCGTGCCGCCCTGCCCGGGCGACAACTGACTGGGCGCCGTGAACTGCAGAATCGCCGGCGGAGTTTCGTCGATGTTCAGCGTGACCGACGTTGTGTTTTGACTTCCTGCCTGATCTTTCACCGTGCCCACGACTACCTGCCCCAAGCCCTGGGCAGAGACGGTCTGCGGTGAAGTACACGAAGCGATCGGAGAGACGCTCGTATTACAGGTAAACGTGACCGTGACACTCGTGTCGTTCCACCCGAAAGAGTTGGCCGCCGGCGATACCGATGCGGAAATAGTTGGGAGTGCTTGCTCGAGGTTCACGTTGGCGGTTGCCGTCGCAGAATTTCCCGCCACGTCGGTCGCTGTGCCTGAAACCGGCTGGTTGGCGCCGTCGCTCGCAATGGTTGTGGACGGCGGACACGTCGCAACACCGGACAGCGAATCGCTGCACGTGAAACTGACGGTCACCGGAGTCGTTTCCCATCCACTGGAGTTCGGGCCCGGGGAAAGATTCGGGATCACCGTTGGCGGCGTCTTGTCGAGCCTAATCACGACGGTAGCGGTGGCGGTGGTTCCGGCGGCGTCGGTCACTGTTCCTGACACCGGTATGCTCGCTCCTTCGGTGGTGACGACCTGGGGCGAGGGGCAACTGGTAATCGGGGCTCCGCCCGGAGTGCAAGTGAAGCTCACCGTCACATTCGTGTTGTTCCAGCCCGCGGCATTGGGCAGAGGCGTAACCACCGGGATGGCCTGCGGCGGCGTTTCGGAAATATTCAGCGTGACCTGCGCGGAGGCCATGTTGCCTGCCACATCGGTAACCGTACCCTTCACAATCTGGTTGGCGCCGGATGTCGTGACGGTCTGCGGGTTAGGGCAACTTGCCACCCCCGAGAGCGTATCGGCACATGCAAAGGTGACGGTTACCGACGTAGTGTTCCAGCCCGCGGCGTTCGGCGCAGGCGACGCGATGGCGGTGATCGTCGGCGCCGTCTTGTCGATGCTGACGTTGTCGCAGACCGGAAGCGATGAGTTCCCCTGCGTATCCACGGCGTGGCCACAGGTGGATTGGTTCGCAGCCTCCGTACTCACCTGAATTGGCGACGGGCAGGTTTGAACCGGATAGGAGCCCGCGGTGCAGGTAAAAGTTACCGTGACATTCGTGTTGTTCCAGCCCGCGGCATTGGGCGAAGGGGAAGGCTTGGCAATGACGGTTGGCGGCACCAGAGGCTGAATGTTGAGGGTTACGCTAGCCGAATTAGGGTTGCCGGCCTTGTCTGTGGCGGTTCCGCTAATCTTCTGATTCGAGCCAATCGTGGTGTCCGTAATCGGTGACGGGCAAGTCGCCACTCCGGACAACGCATCCGAGCAGGTAAATGTGACCGTGGCGCTGCCGTAGTTGATGCCGCCGACGGGAGCCGGACTCACTGCCGCTGTGATCGTGGGCGGGGTTAGGTCAAGGCTGACTTTAGCGCACACGGTAAGCGATGAGTTTCCCTGGGTATCCACGGCGTGCCCACAGATGGATTGATTCGCACCCTCCGTACTTACGACGATTGGCGCCGGGCAGGTTTGAACCGGGTAGGAGCCTGCGGTGCAGGCAAAAGTCACCGTCACGGCCGAATTGTTCCAGCCAGCGGCATTGGGCGCGGGCGAAGGCGTTGCGACGATTGTGGGCAGCGTCGTGGGCTGAATGTTCAGGGTTACGCTGGCGGTATTCGAGTTGCCGGCCTTATCCGTCGCGGTTCCGCTAATCTTCTGATTTGCGCCGATCGTGGTGTCCGTAATCGGTGACGGACAAGTTGCCATTCCGGACAAGGCATCCGAACAAGTGAACGTGACCGTGGCGCTGCCGTAGTTGATGCCGCCGACGGGAGCCGGACTCACTGCCGCCGTGATCGTGGGCGGCGTCTTGTCAAGGCTCACGCTGGCGCACGCTGGCAGCGATGAGTTACCCATCGTATCCACTGCGTGCCCACAGGTGGATTGATTCGCACCCTCCGTACTCACAACGATTGGCGACGGGCAGGTTTGAACCGGATAGGAACCCGCGCCGCAGGCAAAGCTCACCGTCACGTTCGCATTGTTCCAGCCGTTGGCATTGGGGGACGGAGAAGCCGCCGCGGAGATGGATGGCGGGACAAACGGAGACACCGTAAATGTAACCGTCGCCACGGCCGGAGAGTTTTGAGCTCCCGCCGCCGTCACTGTGACATGCCCCGTGTAGGTTCCAGGAGTGAGGCTTCCAACTGCAGCGGATACTTGAAGCGTCTGCGGCGCCGTCCCGCTCGAGGGAGTTGCAGTCAACCAGGACTGGTCCGAAGAATCAGTGAAACTGAGGGTTCCAGTTCCCGTGTTCGTGACGCTCAAGTTCGCGGGAGCCGGATTCGCTCCTCCCTGTATGGCCGCGAAACTTAGGCTTGAAGAAGAAATCGAGAGGACAGGCGAACCCGTAACCGGCAGACCGTAGGCCGAGATGTAGCAAGTATTCCAGATGGTTCCCGTCGTCCAGGTCGCGGGCAACGAAGTAAGTGTGCTCGAGGGTGTGGTCTCGCTGTGGCACACGGTGGTTTGCCGGTCTCGGAAGTACGGGCTGGTGGCCTGCGTTCCCAGCACTGCAATCCAGTAGGGATGGCCCGCGGTAATGTTGCTGGGCGTAATCGAGATTTGGTTCCAGCTTCCGGCAACCGGATGTGCCGTGGTTCCCTGCCCAAGAAGCGTTCCCGGGTGACCACTGTTGTCGGCGTACAAACCAACGTTGACCGGCCCCGATCCCGAGGTTGGGTCGAGATAGAGAGCGATGGTGCCAACGCTTCCGGTCGTGTTGGCGGTGGCGGGGAAAGCTTCAGCTCGTCCAGCGGGATTCTTGTCGAGATAGCTTTCGACCGCCTGATTCCCAATCATCACGGTTGCGGGGAAAGTCCCGGAAACGGCGTACGCGGTTATATAACAGGTGTTCCAGGTCTGCCCCGTTGTCCACGTAGCAGGGAGCGATGTGAGATTGGATAGCGAACTGGTTTGGCTATGGCACGTTGTGGTGCTTCTGTCCCGAAAGTAAGGCTTGCCGCCAGTAGTGCCCAGGATGGCAATCCAGTACGCAGTTCCGGAAGTGAGACTTGCCGCGGTTACGGTGGCGCTGTTCCATGTACCAGGCGCGAGTTGCGTCGTGCTGCCCTGGGTCAACAGGGTGCCGGGTTTCCCGCTTGCGTCCTTGTAAATCCCGACATAGACCTTCGTAGCGGCGGAGCTTTCATCCAGGAAGAAATTGATGGATCCCACTTGACCGCTTGCCGTAGCCGTTGCCGGAAAGGCCTCTGCCAGGCCGGTTGCGTTCGAATCAAGATTCGACTCGATTGTCTGATCGCCTACCAGAACGCTCTGTGCGATCAGGCCGGTAGCCCAGAGGAGAGAAACGAGAATCAGGCAGAGTGGCCGGAGCAATGCCCTCGACACTTGCACAGATGACTTCAAGATTCTCATCTCTGAACTACGAAACATTCGTTCCCTCACCCTCTCAACTCCCACGCAAGCGGACGCAAGGATGCACTCTCAGAGCCTCTGCGCCCGGTACAGCTCACGTCTGTCCCCTTTTGAAAAAGCATCTCCCCGCCTATCAAGCCTTTCTCCGCTCTTTTAAAACTATTGCTGCGTCCAACCCCGATCTCAGTTTGTGATCGTTATCGGCCAGACTCCGCCGTACAAAACCTGACTGCCAATTACATTTCCGTTCGGCGTGGCCGGAACTATCTGCACCTTCGCGGTGCCGACCGAGGCTCCCGCCGTGGAATAAGTAACGGTGACCGAGCCATTAAGGGTTGCGAAGATTTTGAAATTGCTATTGTTCTGCGCTGGATTACCGTTGACGATGCTTCCACCGACCGAACTGTTATAGCCCACGCCGGCAAGATAGGTGATACCGCTGCCCACCGTCACGGCCACGGACGTACCGTCTGGAACCGTATTTCCCGCTGAATCCTTGATTCCGCTGAAGGTAACGCTGGCCGTCGAACCGGCGGAAAGGGACATGGTGGCCGGCCCACTCGCGGTGGTTGAAGTGACACCGTGCAGGTTGACTGCGCCTACGCCAATCGCCGCCGGCGTCAGCACCGCTCCGGTGCTGCTGAGGGGTACAACCACTACGTACGCTTGAACTGTCTGTCCGATCCCGGCAGTAATTCCGAAATCAGAGTACGAAGCCGAGACCTGACTGCCCGCAACCGTAAATTGTTGGAAATTCGAATTATTGCTTGCGAGGGTCCCGTCTCCCGGCGAAGTGCCGGCGGACGAGATTGTTCCGCCCGCGCCCGACACGTAACCCACACCACTGACATAGGCAGCGTTCGGTACGGAGGTTAATCCGACCAAAGCACCATCGGGAACGGGCGTAACCCCATCGGCGTCCTTTAACCCACTGATGGTCACTGAGCTCTGGTTTAGGCTTCCATTCGCCGTCAGATCGGCTGGCGACAACGTTACACTCGCGCTTCCCGGTGCAAGCAATTGAACCGAGACCGAAGCCACAGCGATCGTGCTAATGGAGTTTCCGCCAGGCGATACGGCGATAACTTGTATGGTCGCTGTCTGAGAACCCGAGGCCACAGTCACACCTTGCGACGAGTACTGCAGAACAACCTGTCCATTAGTAACTGTGAAGATGCTGTACTGTGAACCGAACGAAGCCGGCGTTCCACCAATGATTGTGCCGCCGGCCGACGAAAGATAACAGCAGCCCGGGATGTAGGAAGCGCTGCTAGCGGCGCTCACCGCAACCTGGGTGCCGTCGGGAACCGGGTTGCCGGCCGCGTCGCGGAAATTCGAGAAAGTTATGCTGGAGCGGTAGTCGCCGCCATTTGCAAAGACGGCAGTGGGACTGGCCACTCCGTGCGCGCTAGTCAATCCAGCAATGGTGACGGGCGCGACGGCCACCATCTGTGTGCCTAGAACCTGCCCGCTGGCGTTAGCCTCGACAACAACAACATTTGCCGTTAGTTCCTGACCGGCTGTTGCCGTGACATTCTGGTCCGCATAAGTGACGGTGAGCGCGCCGTTGTGCACCGTATGGATGCTGTATCCCGGAGAGGGTATAGAGGGCGTCCCGCTCACAATCTGGCCGCCCGCAGAGCTAATGTATCCGACGCCAGGAATATACGACGCACTAGAGTTTGCGCTGACGGCGAGGGTCGTGCCGTCAGGAACGGTATTGCCGTAAGCGTCGATGATAGGTGCAAAGGTTACGGTCGAAGTGTGGATCCCCCCATCCCCCAGAATGGACGCCGGCTGGGCAGAACCCACGCCGTTCGATGGCGGCACCAGCACCAGATTCTGGACCGTAATAACGTGCGTATCCAGAACATTCGCCGAGGGGTCAACCATCGCCAACTGCAACGAGGCTATACCGGTCTGTCCCGGAGGAACGAAGTTTGATCCATCGGTCGAGTAGGTGGCGTCAAATCCGTTCGACACTAGCGGGAAATAGTTCCAAGCCGAATTATTGGGGTCCGGCGTTCCATTAAGAATTGAGCCGCCGGCCGATGAAATGTAACAGCAACCCGGGATGTACGTGGCACCGCTCGAAGCAGTGATGCCAATGTTCGAGCCGTCGGGCACGAGATTTCCACGCGCGTCATGAACGTCCTGAACCACGACCTGCAGTGGCTCGGCCGGCGAAACTTTGGGCACGCTCGGCTGGGATGGATTGATGTCCGCAATCGCAGCTCCCACCAAAGTTATGCTGGCTGTACCGATGGCGGCTAGCGAAGAAATATTGCCATTGCCGTCGACCGGCACCACTTGAATGAGCGCCGGAGAAATTCCGTCCGTCCCCTGGTAGACGCCAGAATCGGAATAGTCAAAGGCAATCTGGCCGCCTGACATCGTACCCAAGGCGTAAGAGCTGTTGCTGTTGGTGGCAGGAATGTTGAGGAGAGTGCCGCCCGCCGACTGAAGGTAACAGCAGCCCGGAATGTAGGACCCACCACTTTGAACGGTAATGGCCGCCTTCGTGCCATCGGGCAGCACATTGCCGTGGACGTCGCGCAACACGAGGGTGACGTGGCTTCGGTGGTCTGCCCGGTCGGCGTAGAGAGATCCTGGAGATACGGACACAATCGCGGTATCCGTCGACGCACGAATATTCATGTCCTGGCTGGAGACGACTCTCGTTCCCAGAACGTTGTAATTCGCATCGGCAGCCTGCATTTGAATAACGGCCAACGCACCGGTAACTGGCGTAGGTGCAACCGACTGGCTGGAATAAGTCGCGGTAACCGTTCCGTTCTTGATGGTGTAAACCTGGAAGCTCGGGTTGTTGGCCGCCGTGGTTCCATCAATAAACACACCGCCCGCCGACGGAACCGGCGTCCCCGCGGGATTCACCGTAGCCATGTTCGCCGCCGAAAGCGCGATGTTTGCGCCGTCGGGCACGACCGTGCCGTTGATGTCACGAATGTTCGTGACTGTGATGGTCGAAGTGGCAGGGGTCGAACCATTCACAACCACGGTCGAGGGATTGGCCGTGATGGTGGAGGAGTGCGCCACGTATTGACGGTCCGCAGGTGCCACGTAGGTGAAGGTCGCGACGAACTGCGAACCGTCGGTGAACGCGGCCGTAGCGGTGTAGGTCGCACCGGCCTGGATCAGGCCGTTGTCGGATGCGAACAAAGTAACCGTCGCGCCCGTGGTGACCTGGAAGCTGATCTGTCCGTTGCTGCTGCTGTTGAGCAGTGGCGAGCCGACGTCCGCAGCCACGCCCAAGGTCGAGCTCTGCGTGTTGCGCGTCTGCGGACCAACCAGGGTGATGTTGGCAATCGTGCGCGTAAGGCCTTGTCCAACATTCAGGCTCAGGATGAACACGGCGTCGAGTTGTCCGTCGGGAGACAGGCCGTTGCTTCCTCCACCCACGCGGTCCACCAAGTCGCCTTGATAGACGAGCGACGTATTGCCGGAGGAGGGGGGCAGCGAAGTTGTCTGACGAACAGTGATCAACGTGGGCGCGCTGACGTTTCCAACCACGTCGGTGGCGGTGAGCGACAGCGTGTCGTTGACGGCGGCGACAATGTTCGTGGCAAACGATCCATCGCCGGAAGAGGTGGCAGGAGGGGCGGTGACGTGCGAAACCGTGTCAGTTACGGAAATAACCAGGCCGCCGCCACTGACGGCACCCGACAAACCATGCACCAGGGAGACTCCGTTGTTGGGCGGTTCGGCAAAAATTACGTTGGCGTTGGGCGCTGCCGGGGGAGTCTGCTTGACCGTGATCGTCACCGTCGCGGAGGCCGAACTTCCTGTGAAATTGTATGCGGTGGCCGTGATGGTCTGCGGCCCATCCGGCAGTCCGGAGAGACTCAACGTGCCCTGATAAGGAGAGGCAGTCGCCGTAACAGTCTGGGTTCCCAGCGTAAAGGTAATTTTTTGTACCGGTTCGGAAGCGGTCGCCGTCACCACAACTTGCCCTTTGAAAGGCGCACCATTTATCGGCGAGGTGATCGAAACAGACAGCGGAACATTTTCGACGAACGCCTGAATCGCCGCGCTGGCCGGGCCAGTTGTCCCAGCGCCATTCACAGCCTGCGCCGCGAAGTTGTGTGGGCCATCGGGCAATACTGTGGTGTTGAACGTGGCGGAGAAGCTCGGCCCGACAAGGGAAGCCTGCACTACACCATCTACCAGGAAATTGATCTTCGCGATTCCGGAAATTGTGTCGCTCGCTGAACCGGAAATAGCAATCTGTCCCGTAAGCACCTGACTCGCGGTAATGCCGGTCAGTATGGCCGCGCTGGGCGGAGTGGTATCCACAGTAAAGGAAGCAGAAAGCGATCCAATGACGCCAGCGTTGTTCTGCACCGAGGCGGCAATCATGTGCGAACCATTCGTCAGTGCGGTCGTCGGAGTAAATGAAATGAAGGTCGAGCCTGCACTCGGCACTACGGCTTGGCCGTCGAGCACCAGGGTGGCAGAAGCGGGGTTGATGCCGGTAAGTTGATCGCTTAGCTGAATGGTGATCGTCGGGGTCGCGGTATTTACATAGGAGCCGTTCAACGGCGAACTGAGTTGGAGAACCGGCGTCGCAGTTTCTGGTGAAACAAAAGTGCTCGTAAACGCATTCGTCTGAACGTTGCCGCCGAAGGAAACGGCTCCGCTCACCGTTACGCTGTAAATAGTGTTATTCACTAGCGGCGACGAAGGCGTGAATGTGAGAGTGTTGGGCGCGGACAGGGAGGCGCTCCCCGCCACCGGACCTGCGACTGAACTGAGCGTGATCACGTTGCCGAGTGGGGAGCTAGCGGATAGTGCCTTGTTGAAGGTCACGGCGACGCTTGCGTTAACCGGCACTTGTATCGCCTGATTCAACGGAGATATCGACACCACGACAGGAGGGGTTAGATCAGCAGTCGTGAAGCGGATCAATTGAGGCAGCAGCAACTGCCGGCCGAAAACGTCCGTGACCAAACCGGTCACGTTGAGTACCAGCGGAACTCCATCCGGCAATGTCCCCTGCAAGGTCACGGTCTTGCCGTCGGAGGAAAGGGACGAACTCATAAACACATTACTGGTCCCATTGGTGACGTTGATTCCGCTTGTGCTGGCCAGAGCTTGACTGAACGTGACGGTCAACGATTGATTGATCGCGACCCCGGTAGCCCCGTCCGCAGGATTGCTGGACACGACCGACAGAGCGTTGCCATCCAGTGTGATCGTTCCAAGGGGCACGGCCTGATCGTTCGAGGTAACCGACTGCCCCAGAACGGCGGCAATGCCCCCCGAGATTGGATCAGTGATCTGTACCGTGAAGGGACTGAGGGGCACTCCGATGGCGGTAAAGCTTCCGTCGTTCTGGGCCTGCAAGGTAATATTCGCCCCAGTATTGAGGGCCTGGATGACAATGTTGGCGCCGACCGCCGGCGTCTGTCCGTCCGGGCGCAGCACCACTCCCGTAATCGTCCCGCTAGGTTGGACTTCAATGGTCAGCGTGTCATTTTGACTAGGAGACACCGCTCCCGATGCGGTCCCATAGAGCGTGAATCCGCCGATATCTGCGCTCAGCTTGGCGGTGAATGGACCTGCCAGAACCTGGGGCAACGCGAAGGTTCCGTTGGCGGCGGCTGTCACCGTCAGGTAGTAGGGGAACTGGCCTGTGCCCGTGAGAATGATGGTGCCCGGTGTTGGTTGACCGGAAGAATTGAGGGCAACCCCGGAGAGCGAACCGATCCCGTTCAGAATAACCTTGGTCGCGACGCTCGCTCCTACCGGAACGATGACCATGGACGAAGCCTGATCGATGCTGCCCAGCACTTGCACGGAAATTGTGGCAGTTCCCGCGGGCACGAGGTTGAATGCAAAGTTGCCCAGCGCATCGGTGGTTGTGCTCAGCGTTCCTCCGCCGGTTCCGCCCACGTTGATGGTGACCAGTGAGGCCGTGGCAGGAGTGACCTTATCGGCCTGCAATACTTGTCCGGTTACGCTTCCGGAGCTGCGCAAGGCAATATTCAATGTGACCGTGTTGCCGTCGCCGCTGACGGGAGTGGATGCCGTGCCGGTCAGGAATCCGCCGCTGAGACTGGCGGTCGCTACCACCACGCCCTGCGGAACACCGCCCATCAGATAATTTCCATTGGAGTCCGCACTGGTTGTGGCTTGGAAGGTCCCCGACGTAATGCTGACGCTGGCGCCCGGCTGAGGTGAGCCGTCACTCGTCACCAGTCCTTGCAGGGTGTCGAGTCCCTCCGCAATTACGTTGAGGGTCAGCACTTGTCCTTGAGTTGTGATCGAGCTGGCGGCAATACCGGTGCGGCCGCTCAGCGGATCCTGCGCATTCAGTTGCACCGATCCTGCAGGAACATAGTCAAAGGTGTAGGAGCCTATATCGCCCGTGCCCTGCGTTGTAGCCTGCCCGATTACACGGCCGCTCGCGGTCAGATTCACAGTAGCGTTGGGAATGGCCGTATTCCCGTCCGGCATGTAGTAGTGCCCTTGTACCGTGCCGGTTGTGGTCAACTGCACTTGCAGGTTGACCGAAGGTGTCCCTTGCGGCAGGACGCCCGACGCGCGCCCACCACGCCCGAAAGGATCGATCACCTGTACGCTGAAGTTTCCTTCAAATACATCCGGGAATGTGATGACGCCCTGATTGGAAGCATCGAGCGATCCGTTGAATACGGCGTTGGGGTAGTCGTTTTCGTTCAGGGTGACGAAAGCGGCTCCGACGGGAACGCTGGCACCGTCGACCACCGTGACATTGACCGTACCCCTTCCCTTCAGCCTGAGATTCTGAGTTGTGTCCTGACTGGCTCGCAGATAAACATTCATCTGGGTCACGCCGCCCGAAACTGGATCGGCGGCCGACAACGTGTACATCCCCTGCGGGAATATCTTGGCAAATTTGAAAGTGCCGGTAGCATCGGTGCTGACCGTCACATTGGGCAGCGGACCATTCGCGGTCACTTGCACACCGGCGCCGGCCGGCGCAACCCCGTCAGGCAAGAGAACAACGCCGGACAAGACGCCAGAAATTGTGTTCACCATCTGCAGAGGGAAGTTGACCGTGCTGCCGTTCTTCGGCAATGTTCCCTGGGCTCCGACCTGCGTGGGATAGAAGGACTGCGAGGCCGTCACGCCCACACTTCCAACCAGCACATCATTGAACTGGAACTTCCCCGTCACATCCGTCTGCAGTGATTGGGAGTTGCCCTGCTGCAGAGTGCAGTAAGCAGGATTGAATACATTCGAAGACAGTTGGACCGTTGCGCCCAGGACCGGGTTCTTGCTGGGGTCGACCACGCTGCCAGTTACAGTGCCAACACCGTGGAACTGCATTACGCCGAAGCCGGTCGCGCCATCCTGCGTGATATTGGCCTTGGCCAGGGTGAAATCGCCGGCAGTGTTGAGCGCCGAACCACTGATGCTCCCCAAAGGAAGCCCGGTGAAAGTTACCGTCCCGCTGGCGTTTGTGGTTTGCACATTGCAGCCGCAGGCATCGGTGCACCCGCCGGTGGTATCGGCGTTGATCTTCACTTGCTGTCCGCCAACTGGATTACCGTTTGGATCCAGCACGGTGAATTGCGCCGTACCCAGGCCGGAGAGCGTGATCGAGGCTCCCGTGATTGGCTGCTTCGCCGAGTTCACCACCACCGTAGTTTGGCCGCTGCGCAGTCCGTCTACGGTGCGGGCATAAATGGTCTGCGACTGGGAAGGCAGGACAGGAACGCCGCCCAAGGCATAAGTGCCGTCCGGATTGCTGAGAACCCCAAGCTGTCCTTGATAGACTAGAGCTCCCGCGTACGGAGAACCGTTAGGTAAGGTTACGATTCCATCGACAATCGCCGTGGTGGGTATAACGATTGTGAGGTTGGCTACTATGTTGTTGCCGGCCGCAGCGACACCGGAATCATCGGCCGTGAGGCCTGCTCCGAGCGTTGCTTCTATGGTGTACGACCCGGTAGGCATGCCCGTAAGAAGGTAACTGCCATCGGCAGCGCTCAGGACATAGCCCATGGCAATTCGCCCACCGCCGAAAGGCTGGTAGTAGGCAACAGGGAGGCCGGAGATTGGCGTCGTGACGCCATTCTGAACTTGCGTTACCACCCCGGACACGTTCACCGCGCCGCCGTTCAGCGTGACGTTCACGACCGCAGTTGTCCCGGCGCGTTCGATGTTGCCGGAGTTAGTCCCTAAGCCCGTACCTTTCCCGGCCTTGACCGTGAAAGGACCAACGGTGATTCCGCTAATGGTGTAATTTCCGTTCCCGTCTGTGAACCCCTGCCCTCCCACCTGAGGATCGGTTCCACTGATGGCAGTCACCTGGGCATCGGGCACTGGATGCCCCAACAAGTCGAGCACTTGCCCAGTCACTGAACCCAGCCCGAGCATGGCAAGGTCAATAACGATTTGCTGGCCAGGACCCCGTACATACGAAGAGATTTGACGCAGCGCGCCCGTACTAGGATCGTTCGTGGCCACCGCAAAAGGACCGCCGCAGTTATCCTGGCGAACGTAACGGAATTGGTAGAGCCCGCTTCCGCCTACAGGAGCAGCGGCGAGAGGCGCCATTCCACCGCTGCCTCCGCAAGGTACCGAATATGGCGAATTGAGATAGGTGACGGTAGCGACGGTTGAAGTGCTGCCGTCCGCATTCAGTACGCGCCCGGAAACCACAGCGCCGGGATCCTGCAGAGTCGATTGCAGATTCACGGTACTTGATGGGCCCACGACACCACGCCCATCCGCTACTCCACTCACTGCCATCGTAGTGGGGACGTAAGGACCTTCGGGCTGCTTCAGGTTTCCGAAGACCAAACGGCCAGAAAGTTGTCGGCTCGCGGATTGCACCGAGTTGTTCGGGATGGTGTAGTTGGTGGCGACCGACGACGTGGTCGCATCTACAATTCGATCGAACAAGAGCACCATGTTGAGACCGAACGGCCCGGCTTGGCTTACCGTATCCGGTCCGATCACATTCGCTGAAGTGAGACTGGGCCCCGCCGCGGAGATGATTTGGGTGCTCAGAGGAATGCTGGTCGCGAAGGATCCGTTTCCGTTCGGGTCGACTTGCAGGACGAGATTATTCGGGTTTGTAAAGTCGGCGACCACGCGCATCGCTTGACCCTGCACCACGGCAACGCCGGTGGCCTGCGCGCGGATCACCGTACCATCGCCACGCGGGATCGCGATGGAGAGATCGGTGGTTCCCGAACTTTGGGGAGTAAGAAGGAGCGTGTAGGGCGAAGCCGTCGGCGCAGTAACCAGTCCCAATACAGGCGTGCTGGAATTGCTGCTGAGCGAAAGCATGACTCCGCCAGGAATGGAGCCGCCCGGCGTGTTCGTACTGAGCTGATTCCCCGAGTTGTCCTTCAAACTGACCGCAACCGGAGCGGCCGAGGTCCCGTTGCCCACCGCGAAGGCGAGGAAGTTTGGCCCCGAAGCTTCCAGTTCAGAAAGTTGCAATTCGTAGGGCAGGGGGCCACCGCTCTGAGTCATGGGCTGAGCCAGATCGGCGCCGAGCACGGTGATGAAGTTTTGTCCCGCAGGCGTCGTTTGTAGTACCTGGTTGAAGCCGGGATCAACCGGTGAACCACCCCAGAAATCAGGCGCCAAATCGCGCAACGCATTAGCCTGCGATTCTCCAAGCGCCTGTCGCAGGCCCGCTTCCGAAAGCGCCAGCGCTTTTTGAGTGACCACCGTTGTAGTCGTGGGTATAACGCCAGCCGGCAGCGTTCCCGGTGGAGCATTGGCGACGCTCCACGCCTGACCCAGCACCCGCATCGCAGCGTTTACGATATCGCTCGGAAGATTGTCCACGGCCGAAGGCAAAACGATCGTGTCCGGCGACATCGGCGTGCCGTTGCCATACACACCCAACGTGAAGTTTAGAGTTCCGGTGGTGCCGTCATTCGTATCGAAATGCAGGTAGTTGGCAACTACCTTGCCCGTGGTCAGACTCTTGAATTGGAACTGCAGGGTAGTAGAGTCACCAGCATTTAGAGTCTGTATCGGCGGCATTGGACCGCTGGTCAAAACCAGGCCGCTCAAACTGGCGGCGTCAATTGCCACCGTCAGGTTGTTGGCGGGCGACTGACTGGTGTTCGTAACCGTAGCGTAGACATTGAACAGCTCCCCACTCCGCACCACTCCTGGAACAACGAAGGTCATGTTGAAGTAGGGATTGCGAACCAGCACGCCTCCGCTCGCGCTGCCGGTCAGGGTAACCGGGCCGGTGGGCAGGCCTTCCAGAGTTGCATTGATCCCGAAGTTGATAGACTGGAAGCCCTCTGAATTCCCGACGATCGTCCACTGCGCCTGACCTGTCTGCCCGGCGTTCAATGTGCTCGCGCCGCTCAGCAGTATCGGCATGGTAGTGGCTTCGGGTCCGCTTACCAGGGTCGGCAAGCCGAGAGGGTCATCGGCGGTTCCCACGACGCCATCGGGGCCGGGCGGCAGGTTAATGGTGCCCGAGATGTTGTCCACAACCAGATTCGCTTCGGCGGGCGTGTCGTTGGTGACGTATAGCTGCGCGGAAAAGAATTGTTTCAGGTAACCGACATTCCCGGGGATCACCAGGACGCTGGGAATTCGAATCTGTCCTCCGCCGGGGAGCGGCGGCGGCGGTCCTGATCCTCCACCCGCCGCACCTACCTGCAGCAGAACCGGCACTATGGTCACCGGCACGCCCACTCCCACCGGGCTTGGGTTTGAGGGCGGTGAAAGCGGTTGAGGAACTGGAACTCCCTGCGAGTCGAATACTACTGGAAATGAAATGTTGACGACTTGAGAGGACAGCTGCAAACCAATCGTGAATTGAAACCCGATGTAATCACTGCTGTTCAGCACCACGCCCATCGACTGAATCTGGTCAAGGGTGAGGGCCTGGGTTTGGACCGACGTCACCAGCACCTGATCGATGACGTTGACGATGACTGTGTTCGGCGAGAGGTCAAACACGTCATTGCCATTCACTATGAAGCGCAAGTTACTAAGCGTGTAATTGCCGGCTTCATTTACCGCGGGCAGATCCAACACGAGAGAATTTACCGCCGGAGTACTCTGGGGCACATGCACCGTCTGAGAAAGTCCCGGTCCCGAGTATTCTCCTTGAATCTGAAAAGATCCGCCCAGATACTGAGCCGCGGCGCTGGGAGAAAGTGTCTGGCCATTTAGCGTGACGACAATCTGAACACCCGAGCTAACGTTCTTGGGAATGACCGGTTGCACCGGAGTGACATTGGCAGACAATCCGCCGATGGTGAGATCGAGTTGCCCGATTTTTATCGGTGCGGTTTGCGTAAACGCAGAAAGGACGGCCGCAAAAACAAATGCGCTCAGGAGACCTGGAGTTGTTCGCCGGCTCAATGTAAATCTGCTATGTAACATTCGCGCGCCTGCTGCCCGCTGAGTCCAATATCTTCACTGTGTACCAAGGAACACATCTCTACCAGGCCCCAAAACTAAAAGGTCTTCAATCTAACTTTTGCTGCGGTGGTTAAACGCTGCGAGGGGGGTGGCCAGAAACAAAACGCAACGTTGGAGCGGGACCTTAATACAGAAACAACTCGCTGTCAAGGAAACAAATGTACTAAAGAAAGAAGATAAGTACGGTTCAACACCGATAACTCCCTCAAGCTACTGGAAATTGTCGATCGTGCCATCGACTCGTTGAATTGTGTTACAAAATCCGAACAAAATTAATGAGTCGCTATCTGGATGTGCTGTCTTATATATCAAGCTCATCTTGCAAGGTGGAAAGCGACTTAGACCTGTGTTCCCAAAGTCCTCTGTTACGAAAATGGAACATTCTCCTGTGGATCGACCGTTTGCGGTCGACGACTCACCCCTTGGTAGGATTATGGAGATCGGCGGCTTCAAAATCCCGCCCGCAACAGTAACAAACTACGAGTGACCACCGTCAATTGAAGGATTGCCCTCCTTCGTCTAAATTTGTATTGTCAGTTCAAATGCAACCGCCGGTTGCACTTTCTCGCAGTAAATAATCTAGCCATAATTGAGGGGCCTTTCTTGAGACGACCCAGAGTTCTGCTCGTTGATGACACACCTGAAATTCTTGAGTATTGCATTGAAATATTAGAATCACATTACGACATCGTTGGCACCGCGCCGAACGGAAAATCGGCCATCGCCGCATTTGAAGCAACCACTCCTGACGTGTTGGTGTTGGACATTTCGATGCCTGGACTAAACGGAATTGAAGTGGCGCGGCGCCTCCGGAGTGCCGGTTGCCAGGCCGCGATTGTCTTCTTGAGCGGCAACGAGGAATTCGCGTCGGCTGCCTTGAAAGCGGGTGGGTCTGGGTTTGTCTCCAAACCCCAGATTAGTTCAGACCTGCTGGTTGCCATCAGGGAAGCTTTGGCAGGCCGAGTATTTGTGTCGGATTCTTCGTGTGAGCTCAGTACGGACTAGGCAGCAAGTTGGGTGGCAGGAGCAGCACGGCGCAAATGGTCAGCACCCCGCCATCTTCAATGCGGTTTCAGCAATCCGCCGCAGCGGGACAATAGCTACGGCAGCGTCGCGCGCGATCGCTTCTTTAGGCATGCCAAAGACAACACAACTGGACTCGTCCTGGGCAATGGTCAGCGCACCGGCGTTGCGCATCTCCAGCAAACCCTGAGCACCATCATTTCCCATTCCCGTCATGATCACGCCCACTGCGTGCGCTCCAACGGATTTCGCAACCGAGCGGAACAACACATCCACACTAGGTCTATGGCGCGAGACCAACGGCCCGTCTGTGATGTGAGCGATACAGGCGGATCCACTCGTTTGCACGAGAACGTGATGATTTCCCGGAGCGATCAAAGCGCGTCCGCTGAGGATGCGGTCGCCGTCTGCGGCTTCTTTGACTTCGATGCTGCAATCCTTGTTCAAGCGCTCGGCGAATGCGCGCGTGAATATCTCAGGCATGTGCTGAACAATGACGATTCCGGGGCACCCGGACGGCATGGCTTGCAGGAATTCACGAAGAGCTTCCGTGCCCCCAGTGGAGGCGCCAATGGCAATAATTCTGTCTCCCGTGAGGCGGCGCCGGGGTGCCGGTCCTAATGGCAGAACGGCGTCGGCGGTATTTCGTGGCGCAACTGGCGGGGGCGGTCCGGGCACCAATCTGGCTTGAGCGGCACTCCGCACGACGTCAATGAGCATGACCGCAGATTCGTGGAGGAAATCGCGAACACCGAGCTTGGGCTTGGTAATGACTTCGACTGCTCCAAGTTCCAGGGCTGAGATGGCGTCTTCAGTCCGACGATGGGCCACTTCGGAGCAGACTATGACGGGAAGCGGTCTTTCCGACATGATCTTCCGCAGGAAGGTAAGGCCGTCCATACGCGGCATGACGAGGTCGGTGATTACTACATCGGGCGCTTCTTTCTCGATCTTGGCGAAGGCAATGATCGGGTCGGCGGCGACACTGACCTTAATCTTCGGATCAGCTCCCAGCACGCACTGCATGACCTGGCGGACCACAGCAGAGTCGTCCACCACGAGCACGTGAATGCTCCCGTCCGATCTTGGTTTGCGCGGGAAATCCATATTCACCATTTCAACCAGAGTCAGACCGCACCGCCGGCGACGACCCCTGGCGCACGGGCTTGCCTGGAGAGTTCGCCGCCAGCAGACATTAGTGCGTGCACTGTGGGCGCGACGGTTTTCAAGCTGGGCGATATTCCACCCAGATGCTCTGAGTGGCCTACAAACAGCAATCCCGAGGGGGAAAGATGCCGTAAGATACCGTCGATCACTTTCTCTTTTGATTTCTGATCGAAATAAATCAAGACGTTCCTGCAAAAGATGACATCAAAGAGGCCTTGGAGCGGGTAGGAATCGGCGTGCAGGTTAACGCGGGCGAACCTCACCACGCGGTGTAGTTCAGGGCTGACTTTCATTACACCTTTGTGCTCGCCCCGCCCTTTCAGCATGTAGGCGCGGAGATATTCCTGAGGAATATCCTTCATTTTCTCGATGGGGTAAACCGCCTCCCGCGCTTTTTCCAGGATGCGCGTAGAAATGTCACTCGCGAGGACTTCCAGGTCCCATCCCTTCTCTACGGGAAAATTTTTCAGCAGAAGCATGCCAAGCGAGTACGGTTCCTCGCCGCTGGAGCAGCCTGCACTCCAAACGCGAAGGTGGGTTGTACGCTGCCCCGTAGCCGCCTCCTGGTGCCATCTCGGGAAAACGTGCTCCGAGAGAAAGTCGAAGTGCCGGGGCTCGCGAAAGAAGTGAGTCTCGTTGGTGGTAATGCAATCGATCATCACGGCGCGCTCGTGCAGTTGATCGGGCTGCGTCACCAACTGGTAGTACTCCTGCATGCTGCTCAAGCCGAGAAAGCGAAGACGGCGAGCCAGCCTGCCGGTCAGCAAGGCATGCTTGTGAGAGGCAAGCCAGATCCCTGCTTCCTGGTAGATCAACTCCTGGAATTTGGCGAACAACGTCGGAGCCAGGGCAGTATGACTATGAATCGCACGCTGACGGCTCGCGGCAGTATGACCGTCTGAACTTTTTTGGCTCTTAGGCATCTCTCCCGGCTACTCCAGACTGGTCTGTTCGGAGACTTCTGGAGTCCCGGGAGTTGCCAGAGCAACAGGAGTCTCGCCCAATTCGAGTTCGGCTTGAGGATTCTCGGGAGCTTGGTCAAGAGCGTCAGGAAGTTCAAGAAGTTCATCCGTCGAAAGCACCTTCTCAGTATCGAGAATCAAGCAAAACTTCTTGCCGGAGCGGGCCATGCCGAGCAGGTAGTCGACCTTGACGCGAGTCCCGAAGCTTGGTGGCTCCTCGATATCCTGCGGCTTGAGGTCGATGACCTGGCGCACCGAGTCGGCCATGATGCCCATTACGGTGGCTTCGCCCTGGCACTCGATTTCGGTGATGACAATACAAGTCAGCTTGCCGGCGATGCTGGGGGCTTGGCGAAACTTCACGGCGAGATCGATCACGGGCACGACGCTACCCCGCAAGTTGATCACGCCACGAATCCATTCCGGCGTCCTGGGAACTTCGGTGACGGTGTCGTACTCGATGATCTCCTTCACCTTGAGGAGGCTGACGGCGTATTCTTCGCCGCCGATCATGAAGGTCAGGTGCTGCTGAACGTTCTGCTCGGTGTCCCGGTCTTTTTCTTCTGGTGTGATTTGCATGGACCTCTCGCCTCTTAGAATCGGGTAAAGTTATGCTCAACGGCAGAACCGTTCGCCTTTTTTGGCGCAATCGTCTGCGCAAGATGCTGGAACGGCTTATGCTCAGACGCTGGCTTGCGACTGACAGAGGCAATTCTTTCTCCGGCTACACGGAAGAAGGCCATGAGTTGCTGCAGGCCCTCCGACTGGGCGGCCAACTCTTCGGCTGTGCTCGACAGTTCTTCCGCCGAAGATGCGTTACGCTGCGTGACCGTGTCCACCGCTGCCATGGCTTTGTTGATCTGGGTGACGCCGGAAGATTGCTCGCGGGACGATGCTGAAACCTCCTGCACCAGTTCCGCGGTTTTCTTGATGGCGGGTACCAGTTCCTTCAACAGTTGGCCGCTACGCTCGGCAACGCCGACGCTGTTGCCGGCCAGTCCGCCGATCTCCTGCGCGGCAGTCTGGCTGCGCTCTGCCAGTTTGCGGACCTCGGTGGCGACCACGGCAAAACCGCGGCCGTGTTCGCCGGCGCGAGCGGCTTCGATGGCGGCGTTGAGCGCCAGCAGGTTGGTCTGATAGGCGATTTCTTCGATGATCGATATCTTCTCCGCGATCTGCTTCATCGCGGTCACGCTTTCCCGCACCGCTCCGCCGGATTCCTCGCTGTCGCGTGCGCCCTTGACCGCCATCTGTTCCATCTGCCGGCTGTTCTCGGCATTCTGCGTGATGGAGGCGCTCATCTGCTCCAGGCTCGACGTGGTCTCTTCGATGGAAGCCGCCTGCTCGCTCGTGCCCTGGGAGAGGGACGCCGCCGAAGCTGCGACCTGGGCCGCGGCGCTTGCGATGCCGTCGCTGCCCAGGCGAACTTCGCTGATGATTTCCTCCAGCTTCTTGACAAACGAATTGAACGAGTTCGCCATCTGACCCACTTCGTCGTGAGAGACAATCTCGATGCGCCTAGTCAGATCGCCGCCGCCCTGGGCCATTTCTCCCAGGTGGTCGGCCATGGCTTTGACAGGTCGCGTGATACCACGGGAGACCACAAGCGTGACAAATGTAGCCACGATGAATGTAACCAGGACAACGCTGAACATGACCAGAGCGGTCTGCCGGGCGAAGGCGGTGATGGTCTCTTCCTTGTCAGCCATGACCTTGCGGTGCTTTTCTGACAGCTCCGTGGCCGCCGCCTCCATCCGGTGGATCTCCTCTTTGACTTCAGTGACCTTGGCATTACCTTGTTGAGGAGTTTTGATGGTTCCATCGTTGATGCCGGCCACGACTGCGTCCACGCCACGCTCGTAGGCTGCGATTTCACGGTCCATCGCCGCGACAAGTTGCTTGCTGCTGTCGGAAGCGACCCGGACGCCCAAGTCACTCACAATGGATCGAAGCTGCGACAGTTGGGTTTTCCACTTCTCCTGATAACCCTGCATCACCGGCTTGTTATCCATATTGAGCAGCGTATCTTTTTCATAGCGGCGCAATTCGAGAGTCACGATCTTGGCTTCATCGGCGAGCTGGGAGACTTTGGAATCTCCGCGCAGCATGGAGACAGTCTCGCGGGTCACGGATTCCATGCCCCAGTAGCCCGCCACGGCCACAACGAGCAGCAGAAGCAGCACAACTCCAAATCCAAGGGCGAGACGTTTTGCGATAGTGGACTTCTTCAACATAAGGGTGTTCCTTTCACGATCACTTCCTAATTGGCGCCGGAGCGCTAAATCTCTTTGTTCCTAATCTTCAAAAAACAGGATCGGTAAACAGAATCAGTTCACCGCCTGGGCCTGCCGGGCAATAACCTCGCGCAGCAGCGTGCTCACGTCGAGAATCAACGCGACCCGGCCATTGTCGAGGATGGTCGAGCCGGAAACTCCGGGCACATCCCGGAAAATCCGGTTGAGAGGCTTGATGATGGCCTGGCATTCTCCCAGTAGAGTTTCGACGGCTATTCCCGCATAGCCGCCCTCGCGATGGACGACGACAACGTTTTCGCGCAGGGGACGATCTTTCGGCGGGCCAAACACCTCGCGCAGGCGGACATAGGGGAGGGGTTCGCCACGCAAGCTGAGGACCCCGACGGTCTCGCTCGAAATCTGGTCTGCCGGAAGCTCCACGCACTCGCTGATCAGCTCCAGCGGAATCACGTAGGTCTCGTTGTTGGCAGCGACGGAGAAGCCATCGATGATCGCCAGCGTGAGGGGCAGGCGAATGGTGATGGCCGTGCCCTGGCCTTCTGTACTTTGAATCTCGATATTGCCGTGCAACAGTTCGATGTTGCGGCGCACCACGTCCATGCCGACACCGCGACCAGATAGATCGGTTACTTCATCAGCCGTCGTAAAGCCCGCTTTGAAGACGAGATTGAACAGATCCTGATCGGCGATCTTTTCACCCTGGGGCAACAGGTCGAGGGCGCGAGCCTTGGCCAGAATGCGCTGCCGGTTGAAGCCGGCTCCGTCATCGGAAAGCTGGATGAGAATGTTCCCCGCCTTGTGGAAAGCAGTGAGCGTCAGCAAGCCGCACGAGTTCTTGCCCTTGGTACGGCGGATACTGGGGGATTCGATGCCGTGATCCACGGCATTGCGGATCATGTGGAGCAGAGGATCCTTGAGGTGCTCGAGGACGCGAGTGTCCACCTCGACATCGGCGCCCACGATTTCCAGGCGCGCGAGTTTGTTATGGCTTTGGGAGATGTCGCGAACCGAGCGGGTGAGCTGCTGAAACAGCGGTCCTACGGGAACCATGCGCACGCCCATCACCTGTTCCCGCAAATTCTTCTGGAGATTTTCGGCCTCGCGATGCATTTCGAGGAGCCTGCGTCCGGCGTCGGTCTTGAGTTCCTCGATCATCCGCCGCAAACGACCGTGGGCAATTGCAATCTCGCCAGTCAAGTTCAGCATGCGATCGAGCTTGTCGATGTCGACGCGAAGAGTGCGGTTCCGGGTGTCCAGGCGGACGGAGCCCGGAACCGCTGTGGGGGAGGACACTTGATCAGAAGTCAGGGCGGCCGCGCGCGCCGTTTCCCGGCCGGAGGCGTGGCTCGCCATTGCCTTCTTCAACTCTTGATGCGACGGACTAAGACGGTCATTGCCCTCAGCGGCCGCGGGGACCAGAGCGTGCAGCGCATCGACTCCGTGCAGAAGCAGCGAGATCACGTCGCTTGAGATGGCAAGCTCGTGCTTGCGGAGAGCTTCCAGCAAGTCTTCCATCACATGGGCGAAGCCCGCCAGTTCGGGAAACTCCAGGGCGGAGGCGTTGCCCTTGAGGGTGTGGGCAACGCGGAACATCTCGTCGAGCAGTTCCGGGTTGCCGGGATCGGTCTCGGCGGCGATCAGGTACTGTTCGGTCCGCTGGAGGCCCTCTTCGGACTCAGCCAGAAATGCAGCGACGACTTTTTCGCGATCGAAATCCATTGCTTCGCTTTCTTGACTCCTAAATTCGGCGGGACCAGGCCATGCCGTCGTCGGTGTTGAACACGATTTTTCGTCCCTGGCTTCCCCCGGTGTCCCGAACGCTCACGGGAATGCCCACGTTTTTCATCAAGTCAAGCGCCGCAGCCACATTCCGAGCTCCCAGGCTGGTCGCATAACGATTCTCGTTTTGGAACATTGACGAGCCGCCGAAGATCTTGGCCTGGAGCGTCGAGGGCCGGCATCCAAGCAGCTGCAACTTCTCAAGCAACGCCTTTGTGGCCACGTCCGCGAACCGCTGGGAAGCAGGTTCACCTTCCCTTGAAGCAGGAAGCAGGAAGTGATTCATTCCTCCCGCACGCTTCCGCTGGTCCCACAGGCAGATCGAAACGCAAGAACCCAGGATGGTGCGGATCTGGCACGGCGCTGTGCTGGCGTGGAGTTGGCCGGGCAGCAGGTACGCTCGCTGATGTTCTCCCAAGACAGGCGCATTCGGCGCCACGCCACAAAGGGTGTCGCCGGGAAGCGGCCGGCGCGGTTTGGGATTTACCATTGCCATCAGAGTTGGTCCGACCAGGCACGCCCGTCATCGGTGTGAAAGACCAGCTTTCGTCCCTGGGTACCGCCAACCTCGCTCTGCACCAAACGAATGTCGCTCATGCTCAGGAATCGAGTGACCGCCTGGACATTGCGTTCGCCCAAACAATCCCCGCCATTGCTGAACGTCACCGCGGGGAGCGAGCCACCGAAGATTCTTGCTTCAAGGGTTTTGCGTTCGGCGCCGAGATCCAGCATGCGCTGGAGCAGCGCGGGGCTGGCCACGTTGGCATAGCGAGTGGCGTTCTCGCTGTCCTCGGGACCTTCGGGCAGTATGAAATGATTGGCGCCGCCGATGCGGTGGGCTGAATCCCACAAGCAGAGAGCGATGCCGGAACCCACTATGGTGCTGATGGCAAACGGTTGCGCGGCGGCGAAGATCTTGCCCGGAATCAGATAGTGCCGCGCGTGCTTGTCGTCGGAAGCGTCCAGAATGCGCGGCAGGTATTCCATCGGCAGCACAGCCGGATTGAAACGTTGCGTTTTCGGATTGAAGTTCATGTGCATTTCTTTCTCTTTAACGTGAGGGATATGGTTCAACCGCACGGCCAGCACAGTTCGACAGCACTTCACAAATTTCCTTATCCACCGGCTCGACGCCCGCTTTGTGAGGGAATAAGCGAAACAGCACGATCACCGCGGATGGACTGCCGTCCACCAGAATGGGAATCAGGGCGCTCACCGGATCGTCTGTGGAGAGCAAGTTTTCATTGGACAACCGGAGCCGAAACACCGGCTTGCCGCTGAGCACCTGCTTCAGCTTGGGCTCGCGGCGCACTTCAAGAACCGAGTGTTTGTTCGGATCGACGCCAAACGACCAATAGAGCCAGAGTTCCGAGCGTTTCTTGTCGACCTTAAACACAGCAACTTCCTCTGTGCCAATCAGGTTGCCGGCAATTTCGCGAATAGCGTCCAGGGCATCGGCTTGATCGAGCGCATTCTGCAGCCGCATGCGTGCGGCATACACCTTGGCCTGATCGCCAACCTCCTGGGTCGAGCTTTTTTCGAGCTCCGCTGCTGAGTTGGAAATGTTGCTCATGCGCCCTCGAAATCTCCTTTCCTGGAAAGCCGTTTATTCACCGAGATAGCTGTGGAGCAGCGTGATCAGCTCAAAGCTGTCGATCGGCTTGGTGATGTAGTCATTACAGCCGCTTTGAAAGCCGGCTTCGACATATTCCTCTTCTCCGCGCGTGGTGACCAGGATGATGGGCGTCTTGCGCAGAGAATTTTCCAGGCGCATCCGCTTGCAGGCTTCAAAGCCGTTCATTCGAGGCATGACCACATCCATCAGCACAAGATCCGGGGCCTCGACGACGGCACGCGTAATCGCGTCCAGGCCGTCCTGAGCCGTCACGCACTCGTACGTGGTGCGCTGTTTCAAAATCATTTCTTCCATCATCAGCGTGGTCGTCGAATCGTCCACGAGCAGGACCTTCTTGGGCATTTCGCTACCTCTCAATGACTGCGCGGGGCAAGAGTTTGGCTTTGGAGTTCTTGATCGCAATGGGTAACGGCAATCGCGTGGCCAATTCGAATCCACGTGAGCGCCGGGAGGCAAGCCACTGAAACCGAATGAGTTAACGAAACGCCGCCTAGGCACTCTGAAGAGGTGGTGGTTTTGAATTCCAGAAATTGTTCTGGAAACCGAATTGTGTCAGAACGAAACGAGGAAGAAGACGTGCGTCTCGTTCAGGTCAAGTGCAGAGCCTTCAGCTTTTGATAAAGCGTGCTCTTGGCTATTCCCAGTCGCCTTGCGGTCTTTTCGACGTTCTGGTTCTCGCCGGAAAAAACCGCGGAGATGTGGAAGCGCTCCAGTTCTTCCAGAGTCCAATCAGACTTGTAGGAGTCGGAACGAGTCACGGGACCTGGTTCGAAGGCTAAATCGCCCGGTTCCAAGACCAGCCTGTCGGTAAACAAAAGCGCCCGTTCGAGGACGTTGCGAAGCTCGCGAATATTCCCTGGCCAGTAATAAGAGCGCAGTCGATCCAGGGCTTTTGCCGAAAGTTGGGCCCGCGGACGCGCCATGTCCGAGCAAATCCGAAGCAGAAGCGAATGAGCAACCGCGGGAATATCATCCTGCCTTTCGCGCAGCGGTGGAATAGCGAGCGGCACGGTACTGATCCGAAAATAAAGATCGCTACGAAAAACTTTCGTCTCGATCAGATGCCGCAGATCCTGATGGGTGGCAGCGATCAGCCGAACGTCGATGAAGCGATCGCGAACGTCTCCCATGCGATGAAACTTCTTTTCCTCCACGACCTTCAACAACTTCGGCTGTACGTTGGGATCGATATCTCCGATCTCATCGAGGAAAATAGTACCGCGATGACCGACCTCGAGCAGGCCAAGCTTGGCGTTGACGGCCCCTGTGAATGCGCCTTTCTCGTGACCGAATAGCTCCGATTCGAGGAATTCCCTCGTCAGGCCCGCGCAATTCAGGTCGACGAAAGGTTCGTCAGCGCGAGGACCGTTTTCGTGAAGCCAGGTCGCCAGGACTCCTTTCCCCGTCCCGGTCTCGCCTTGAATGAGAACTGGGCTCTGGCTGTTTGCCACCTTGGCAGCGGCCTCGGCAAGGCGCTTGATTGCCGCGCTTTCACCTAGAAATGGATCGAGCACCACCCGGCGGCGACGTGTGCTGTTGGCCAGCTGTTTCTGCTGATTCCGCGAGTTTTCCAGCAACTTGTGCACAATCATGAGCAGGGCGGAGGCTTCGACTGGCTTGGCAAGGCATTGTTCCGCACCGTTCTTGATGAGCGATATCCCCAACTCCATTGAACCAAAACCCGTCAGTACTACGATTGGAACGGTGGGTTCGAGTTCCTTGAACTTGGGGAGAAGATCGAGCGCGGTGCCATCCGGGAGGCGAAAATCCAGGATTGCAATGTCCGGCCTGGCAGCCCCAAAACACTTATGTGCCGCCGCCATATCCCCGGCTTCTTCGACCAGGAACCCACTGGCGGTTAGATGAGCGGCGTAGGCGTAGCGCAGGTCATCGTCATCTTCCACGAGAAGAATTCTGCGGCTCACGAACGTGGCAGACATAGGTTCGTTTCTTTCGATGTGTGGACATTATACGGGCAAGCGCAAGGCACAGCTCTGCCCGGGTTGCCCATATAATCAGGAACAATGTCCGGCTCCGATTACTCTGCGATGCTGGCGGTGGCCATAGCGGAAGCCCGCAAAGGGCTGGCTGAAGGGGGCATTCCCATCGGTGCCGCAATTTTTGATGTGGGCGGCAAACTCGTCAGTGCCGGACACAACCGCCGCGTACAGAACGACGATCCCTCGTTGCACGGCGAGACCGACGCCTTCCGCAATGCGGGACGCCAGCGCAGCTACCGCGATCTCATCATGGTCACTACGCTGGCGCCTTGCTGGTATTGCAGCGGGCTCGTACGACAGTTTGGTTTCGGCACAGTGATCGTCGGCGAGAGCCGGAACTTCCAGGGTGGCGTGGAATGGCTGCGCTCGGCGGGAGTCAAGGTCATCGACCTCGATTCCGAGGAGTGTGCTTTCCTGTTGGGCGAGTATATCCGCGCGAATCCTGAAATTTGGAACGAAGACATCGGCCTGGAATGATGTGCCGGCAGAAAACCGCAGTCCCATGAAACTTGATAAGAAGTTGTTGCAGAGCCTTCCGAAGGTCCTTTTGCACGAGCATTTGGACGGTGTGCTGCGACCGCAAACTGTCATTGAGTTGGCAGGAGATGCCGGCTACACGGGACTTCCAACGACCGATCCCGATGCACTTTCGCAGTGGTTCTTTCGCGGAGCGAATCGAGGGAGTCTCGCACAATACCTGGAAGGCTTTGTGCATACGATCGCAGTGATGCAGACAGAGGAAGCGCTGCAGCGCGTCGCTTACGAACAGGCCGGGGATCTGAGTCGGGACGGAATTGTTTATTTTGAGACTCGCTTTGCGCCAGTCTTTCATACCCAGAAAGGTTTGACCCATCAGCAGATTGTCTCGGCGGTATTGAAGGGACTGGAACGAGGCCGAAAAGACTTCGGGATTTCTTCTGGTTTGATTATTTGCGCGATGCGCAACATGAACACCTCGCTCGAAATGGCGGAACTTGCGGTCGATTTCCGTGCGCGCGGCGTTGTCGGCTTCGATCTGGCGGGCGAAGAAGGGGGCTATCCCGCGAAGAAGCACGTGGATGCTTTTCATTACATTCAGCGCGAAAACTTCAATATTACGATTCATGCCGGCGAAGGGTATGGGAAAGAATCGATCTGGCAGGCGATCCAGTATTGTGGCGCGCACCGCATCGGACACGGGACTCGGCTGATCGATGATATTGCCGTGGTGGACGGCAAGGCAGTGAAGTTGGGCGATCTTGCTCAATACGTTCTGGACAAGCGCGTCCCGCTCGAGATTTGCCTGCTGAGTAACGTCCACACAGGCGCAACGCCGAGTTTGGCGGAGCATCCTTTCCGGATTCTCTATCAAGAGAAGTTTCGCGTCACGCTGAACACTGACAACCGGTTGATGAGCCATACCACGATGAGCCAGGAATTTGAGGCGGCCGCCGACACATTTGGCTTGTCGCTGGACGATTTTGAGAAGATCACGATCAATGCGATGAAGAGCGCGTTCCTGCCGTACAGAGAGCGCTTGGATTTCATCTACTCCGCGATCAAGCCTGGTTATGCCAGGATCCGCGAATCCATCAGGGCAAAGTGATTGCGTTACACACCGTGGTCAAAGCGGTTCTGAACAATATCACTTAGACAGGGCGGCGAGAGTCTCGGCGAGTACGAGCGTTCCTCGAACAATATCGTCCGGTGCGGCGTACTCGTCAGGCCGGTGGCTGTAGCCGTTGCGGCAGGGGATAAACAACATCGCAACCGGAGCGATGCGTGCGATGAACAACGAGTCATGATAAGCACGACTGATCATGGGAAGAAAATTCAGCTCGTGCATGCGGCAAGATTGAGAGAGCGCTTCGATGATTGTGGGAGCACAGTCCGCCGGCGCGTCGGCGTTCAGCAGCTCGCGGTGAATCGATACCTGCCGCGTGGCTGCAATTGAATGGCATGTGGTTTCAATCGCGCGCACTACGCTGTCGCGCCGTTGAAGGTCCGTGTCGCGGATGTCCACGCTAAGACGGACGCGGCTGGGAATGCTATTGACCGCGCCGGGGAACACCTCGCAGATGCCAACGGTGGCAACTGTGTCAATCGCACCGCTGGTGCGCGCCGCCGTCTCAATCGCAAGAATTAGGTCGGCCGCCGCACACAGGGCGTCGCGGCGGTCGGGCATCAGAACACCACCGGCGTGTCCGCCCGAGCCCTCGATCAAAACGCTGAGACTCGCAGGCGCGGCGATTTTCGTGACAATACCGAGAGGCGTGCGCTGGCGCTCCAGCAGCGGCCCCTGTTCGATGTGCAACTCAACGAATGCCTTGTGGTAGCCACTGGGCAACTTCACTTGTTCGAGGTCGCCTCCGAAACCGGCCCCACGGCGAACGTCGTCGAGCGTGTCACCGTCGTTGTCCGTTAATTTTCTTGCTGCATCTACAGAAAGAGTGCCAGACAGCAGTCTGCTTCCTAGACACCCGATTCCAAAGCGCGTCGGCTCTTCGGAAGTGAAAATAAGCAACTCAATCGAATGCTTTGGACGAAATCCACTTTGCCGCAACGCCCGTATCGCCTCCAAGCCGCCCAGCACTCCTACAACGCCATCGTATTTCCCTGCGTTCGGAATGGCGTCGATATGGGAGCCGGTGCCGACAACTGGCGCAGCCGGCTCAGAACCATTCCAACGAGCGAAAGTGTTTCCGACGGCATCTTCGCGTACTGTGAGTCCGGCCTCCTCGCAACGGGCTTTCATCCACGCACGAGCTTTGAGATCCATCGGCGTAAAAACAATTCGTGTCACCGCGGGGGCTGCGGCGTCTGAGAATGAAGCTAGCGCATCGATTTCGGACAGCAGACGATCTCGGTTGATCGTAAGACTCATCGCGGCAGGCCTGCCAACGGATGCCGGTTCCAGTCTTTGTAGATGAGATATTTTGCCGGCACCTTGCCGATCGCTCCGAACCACTGCGGACACCACGGCCCCATCCAGATGAAGTCCCCCGCTGTCACGGGATACCACGAATCGCCGAGCCGGTAAATCCCGCCACCTTGGAGCATGATGAGCCCGTGCTCCATCACGTGCATTTCGACCGCGTTTAGCGAGGCTCCCGGCTGGTACACCATCGTGTTCACTGCGAAATCGAAACTCATCTCATCGGGAAGCAGACATTTGACCTGCAAGCTGGGGTCGTCCCCTAGCGGATGCGAGGAAACCGCATCTTCGTTCGAAATGATCAACCGCGGCCCTTCGACTGAATCGAGGGCCTGATAAGGTTTCTCGATGACAGCGACCCGGCTCGCCTTCTTTGCTAGCACTCGATGGTGCAATCCTTCAGGAAGAAAGGCGTAACCGCGTGCGCTCAATTCGTTCGATTTGCCGTTAACCTCCAACTTCACACCACCCTCGATCACGTAGATGACGCGCTGCGCAGGCGTGCTTCCCAGTTCTCCTCCTGCTTCAAACTCAGCGGTGTACTCCGTGAACTTGGCTCTCAATGCCGGGCTGACATGCACTATTGCAAAACACGCTTTCATTCCTGGCAGAGTAGTGCGCACAAAAGTATCTGCTGTCAGCAGCAAATGATTTGGTTGTTGGGAGCTTCGGGTGCGGCCGAGGTTATGCATGGTTTATCCTTTTATTGAAGTCGGAAGAAGCAAGCTGATCAAGAAGGTGCAACCCGCACTGGATGGCCTTTTCGACGTCCTCAACCGCGACGGATTCCGTGGGATCGTGACTGATGCCGCCGGGAGTGCGCAGAAAAATCATCGCGGCAGGAACTTTCTCCGCCATGATCATGGCGTCGTGACCCGCACCGCTCACCATCCGGTGCGGCTTGCATCCGGTCTTGAGGATTGCCTTTTCGATCTCCCCAATGAGGAAGGGATCCATGGCGACAGCGCGCTGGCTTAACAGGGTGCTTTCCCGTACAAACAATCCGCGGCGGGCAGCAATTGCTTGAGCCTGGCGATTGAGGTCTTCCACCGCCCGAACTCGAATGTCGTCGGAACTGTGACGAACGTCGAGTGTCAGGCTCGCTTCCGCTGCGATCACGTTCGCGGCACCGGGCTTGACTTCGATCTTTCCGACAGTCGCCACCAGGCCAGGGACTCCCTGAGCTACGCGTTCTACGGCGGCGATCCACTGCGCCGCTCCTGCAATGGCGTCGCAGCGAAGATGCATGGGCGTCGTGCCTGCATGGTTGGCGCGGCCAACAAATGTGAACTCCAATCGGCTCTGTCCGGCAATAGCCTCGACTGCCGCGAGTGGCTGCTTCAGCCCCTCCAACACTGGCCCCTGTTCGATGTGAAACTCCAGGTAGCACAGCGCATCATTTCCCAACTCAGCTTGAGGAATGTCCTCTGGATTCAGCCCATAGTTTTCGATCGCCCTTCGCACAGAAATGCCTTGCGAATCCCGAGCATCCAGGAGTTCCTGATCCAGCCTGCCAACCAGCGCGCGGCTGCCAATGAACGGAGTGCCGAAGCGTACTCCCTCCTCCTCCGAAAAGCCAACCACCTCGATGGCGAAAGGAAAGCTCCGTCCCTGCAACCCTTCCAGCAACGCAACGGCAAGCACAACTCCGAGAATGCCATCATAAGCGCCTGCGTTAGGAACTGTGTCGAGATGTGAGCCTATCAAGAGACGTCGAGCGTTCGGCTGCGCGGCCGGATAGAGTCCGCGGAGATTTCCGGCGGCGTCGACTCGAACTTGAACCCCCAAGGGTTCCATCCATCGGGCAATTTCCTGGTGGCAATCACGCATGGGCGGAGACAAGAACGTCCGGCGAGTGCTGCCAGGGTGTTCCGTAAAAGACGCCAACCTGAGGCATCGATTGATGACTTCGCCTTCGCGATTTGTGGTCACAGTCGCTGACACCAGATTATTTCCGGCAACGGGTACACGATCATGACCTCAGGCTCCTCGTATAAGCTTCGCCGCTGCCCAGCCCAGGACGACGAGGGAGACGAGGAGCTCCCAACCGTATGTGTTCCCGTAGGTCGCGACGGGAAAGTGATTGCTGATCATAATAAAAACTACGGGAACCGCCATGAAAGTATTGTGTTTGGAGCGCAGCCTAGCTTGAGCGCCGAGTGACGCATCGATCTTAGCCCCAGCGACCGCGGCCGCAATCATTTTGCGCTGGGAAGGAAGAATTCTGAACCAAACGTTGGCGGTCATAATCGTTCCGAACACCGCACCAAGATGGATGTAGGCCGCGCGTCCGCTGAACACATGCATTAATCCCCAAGCGATCAGGATTATCATCAGCAATGAAAATGACGCAAACATGGCTTCCGACCTGCCCAGAGGCGAGCGTGCCGCAAGATCGTAGACGACCCACCCGCCCGCCAGTACAGCCAGTCCGATGGCAATGCCGGCTCCCTGAGAAATGGTCGCCACGTCAGTGTCAATGAGTCCGCTGGTGGAGTAATAGACGAGGAACAGCAGCATCATTCCGCTCAGCCAGGTCATTAAGGCCTCCCAGCGGAACCAATGAACTTGGTCGGGACCGACCTTCAGGAATTTCTGTTTGTCGACAGTGTAGAAACCGCCGCTGTGGACCATCCAGAGGGAAGAACTTGTGCTATCGCCGCTGTTTTTAGCGAGTTTGCCAAATTGGCCGTCCAGCCACGTGAAATAGTACGTCTGCCCTACCCACAAGATTGCCGCGAAAACGTGGAACCAGCGCACCAGGAGGTTCAGCCATTCGCGGATTGACGAGGTCACCTTAATTAGCTCCATCGCGGGGGGCTTTAGCTCAACATCCCCGGTAAGTCGTATATCCGTTCGGGCTCAGGAGCAGCGGGATGTGAAAATGCGATTCGCCCTCTCGCACCTGGAACGTAACTTCCACCACAGGATGCAGTGCAGCGATTTTCTGCGCTGCGTAGTAGCTCCCGGTCTCAAAAATCAAACGATAGACTCCCGCAGAGAGATCTTCGCTGTCCGGCAGCAACTGAGGACAGCGGCCATCTTGATCAGTGCGCAACGAGGTCAAGAGCCCCCAGTCTCCGGAGGTGTTCCGTCTCTCCAGCCGCACCGGCACGTCCTTGGCAGGCTTGCCATGAACCATATCCAGAATATGGGTTGAGATGCGTTTCATCCTTGAAGCCATTTCCTTAGCCGGATCTCCGTAATCTGCCGCTGCTGCTCTGCTGCTTCGTGCAGTTCAGTTTGTTCGTCATTCTTGAGGCGTCGCCGAAGAATCCCCAGAATCTCCAGGGCAGACTTACCGGTGGCGCAGACGATGAAGATACGATTGAAACGCCGCTCGTATTCTCGATTTGCACCCGCCAGAGCGATCTTCACCGCAGCGTCAGCCTCCGCTACATCCCGCTGCTCCTGCGCCGCCCATTCTACAGATTGATCTAGCAGCGATAAGACGGGCGGAGACTGGGGTCTCAAAGAAGATGGGTGTGATTCCCCGATTCGTGGATGACTCAGGAACGCTTCCATCCAGTCTGACGGTGTCAAACTCCGCCACGTTTCGTTCGATGCTGTCAACAGCGCGGATTCGTCCGCTAGCGGTCTGCGGGCCGCCATCCCTCGCAGCCAAGCCTTGGATCCGCAGCAAGGCAGAATCGCTCTCATGGCCTCATCGATCGGAAGACGATTCCATCGCGCAAGAATATTCTTCACCCCGCCGCTTTCGGCGGCCGTTCGCGCGGAATTCAGCCGACTCAAAAACTCCTCCACGAGATTGCCCGCCACTGCTGCACGATACCTTGCCGTGGATCGAATATCGTCAATCGGCCGGATCTCAGCAGCCACCGCCTTTCTCGCCAAAAGCAACAGCGCGGAGTCAATAACCTTTCCTCTCACGGTTTGCTCGGTCTTCTTCAGACGAAGAGGAACAGGCGCCACGCTTCCCAGCGCGATGCGAACATCTTCAACCGCGCCATCGGCCAGGCGGCCCAGAGCGGCGATACACACTTTGGAGATCGCCTGTGCATTGCGGGCTCCCACCTTGCGGGCATGGCTGAAATATCCCGAGAATCGCCGTGGCAGGCACACGGCCCGAACCAGCTCGTCCGGGGCCAGCAGCGTCTTCTTGTAGCCGGTGTGAAAGCTTACATAGGGCAGCCGGCGCTCGCCTCGGACTGACACTAGAACCAATTCCGCCTCGTATACGAGCAGGGCGGGCAAAGAATCCGCAGCCGGTGACGCGTTAACGATATTGCCGCCAATCGTTCCTCGATTCTGGTTCGCGACTCCCCCGGTCCAGCGTGCGGCACTACGCACAAGGGGGAATTCGCGTCCGACAACTTCGTGCCTGAAAAGGTCGCTATAAGTACATCCCGCACCGATCCGTATCTCGCCAGGCGTGACATCAATGCGCCGCAATTCGGGAAGGTTCCAAATGCTTACCAGCTTTCGCGCCGGAAGCTTCCCTGCGGCGTATTGCACCATCAGATCGGTGCCTCCGGAAATCGGAAGCCACACATCCGGATCCCTTGCCAGTAGCGACACAACAGCGTGCACGCTGCCGGGCGCGACCATTTCAAAGTCGCTGGGATTCGATCTCATGCCGCCGTCCTGCGGCGCGCCGCTTCTGCCACGGCTTCAACAATTTGGCTGTAACCCGTGCAGCGGCAGAGATTGCCCGAAAGCCCTTCCCGGATTTCTTCCAGGTTGGGTTCTGGCTTCCCGTTCAATAAATGGAAGGCTGCGAGAATCATCCCCGGCGTGCAGATGCCGCACTGCGCGCCGCCGCACTCCAGAAAGGCCTTCTGCAAGCGGTGCAGTGCCTCTCCTGCCGCAAGCCCCTCGATCGTAATAACGCTGGAGCCTTCAGCCTGGAGAACAGGAATGAGGCAGCTATTCACGAGTATGCCATCCATCAACACGGAACACGAACCACACTCGCCCTCTCCGCAACCTTCTTTCGTTCCGGTCAATTGAAGTTGTTGCCGTAACACGTCGAGCAGGCGCTCCATCGGGTAAGCACGCACCGTCTTCGATTGACCATTGACCGCGAATGAAATCTCGGCTTTAGCGCGGGTCTCGCGAGAGTCGGTCATCGGACCCCGCCAGCGGAACCAACGCCGCTCTCTCGCGACGATACTGCGAATCCGTCTTTGTCCAGCCTATCCATGATGTCTTCCGGAAGCAGAGGAACGGAATTGAAAGGAACGCCGAGCGCGTCTTCGACCGCATTGACGATCGCCGGAGCCGGACCGTCCATGGGAAGTTCGCCGATGCCCTTCGCACCATACGCTCCGTAGACATTCCCCAACTCCTCGAAGAACACGCGAATGGGAGGCAGGTCACTCGAAGTTGGCATGACGTAATTAGTCATCTGGCTATTTTGCATGCGTCCATCCTGCCAAACGACTTTTTCATAAAGGCTAAATCCGATGGCTTGGGCAATGCCCCCGATGATTTGGCCCCTGGCCAGAAGTGGGTGCAGAACCCTGCCAACTTCCTGAAGCGCAACAAAGTCGTCCACCGATACGCTATACGTCGTCAGATCAACTGTGACTTCCGCAATGTAAACCGCCCAGGCAAACGCAGCGTAGGCTTCTCCTCGATACTTTTCATCGTCCCAGACAACATCGGCGGGTGCCTCGTAACGCGACCAGGCACGGAATGGGCCGTGCGCTGCAACATAGCGCTGGCAGGCAACACGAAATTCGTCCGGAGAATAGATCTCGCCGAGCAGGTTGGACGAGATCAGCGTCTGTCTAATTCCGACCGCCGCGGACTGCACCAATTTTCCCACCACCATCACCGTGCGCGATGCAACGGTGGGGCCGCTGTTAGGCACTTCCAGAGTATCGGGCTGGGCCATGCTGACGTTCTCGTAGGGCAGCCCGAGCGCTTCGGCCGCAATCTGGCTGAGAACAGTTTTCGTTCCCTGGCCAAATTCCGTGCTCGAAACCAGCACGCGCACACCGCCGTCGGCACAGCCTTCTACGCCGACAACAGAACTCAGGTAGCGCTCGCCCGACCCTGTGAATCCCGCACCGTGCAAAAACGCGGCAATGCCCATCCCCTTCCTGGTGTTGCCGAGCCGATTCTGGTTTGCGAAGCGCTCTTTCTTGGAGGGATATTCCGAGACTTCCAGCGCGCGGTCCAGCAATTTCGCGAGATTGATCGGTTCTCGCACAACCTGCTCTGTAGTGGTGGTCTGCCCGGGCTGCAGAAAATTCCGGCGGCGAATCTCGACCGGAGAAACACCCACCTCTCGCGCGATGCGATCCATGTGCCGCTCCATGGCAAACAGGCTCTGCGGCGCTCCGAAGCCGCGAAAAGCTCCGTGGGGCGGCGCGTTCGTGGCCAGCGCCTTCGCACGGATACGAACACTCGGCCAGTAGTACGGACCCCCAGCGTGAATTGCGCCGCGGGAAAGCACGACCGGTGACAGCGTAAGGTACGCTCCACCGTCAATCGTGAAGTCGATCTCTCCCCCGAGGATCTTGCCGTCCTTACTTACGGCGGTTCGGTGCCGAGTGCGTGAGGGATGCCGCTTGGTAGTCGCCGCCATGTCTTCCATGCGGTCATAAATAATCTTCACCGGTCTTCCAGACTTGATCGCGAGCAGAGCGGCATGCGCGGCGATCATCGACGGATATTCCTCCTTCCCGCCGAAAGCGCCTCCCGTCTCCATCTGCACGACACGAACTTTTTCTGCTGGCAAATCGCAAAGCGCCATCAGCGCCTTATGAATGTAATAAGGACACTGCAAAGAGCCCCAAACTGTGATTCCCTGCGAGGCGTCAAAGGCCGCAATCATCCCATTGTTCTCGATGTACAGCTGTTCCTGTGCGCCGGTCGTATATTCGCCTTCCACAATGTGGTCGGCTTTCTCCCAAATTCTGTCGACATCACCTTTTTCAATCAGGTAGGTTTTGAAGATGTTGTCCTCGCCCCACACAATTTCGGAGCGGCGCTCGCTTTCTTCAATCGTGAAGATGGCAGGCAGAGAATCATATTTGATCGACACCGCCTCAACGGCTTTCGGGAGAAGATGGCGGTCCGGATGAGCCAACAACAGAATAGGTTCCTCGGGGTGGTTGACGAATTCATTCGCCAGGCAGGGCTGATCGTCCCCGATCAAGGAGATGCAATTCTTTCCCGGAATATCTTTCGCCGAAACGATCGCGAATTCATGCCACGCAATTCCTGGACCGAATGCGATCTCTCTGATCCGGCCGCGGGGAATCTGGCTGCGGACCGTCGCTCCGAAGAGCATGTTGGGCAGAACCATGTCGTCGACGTACCGGGACCTTCCAGTGACCTTGTCGCGTCCCTCCTTACGCGGAACTGACTTGCCGATGATGTTATCGCTGTTCATCATTCAACTTTCAGATGGGAGATAGTGTATGACAGGCTGGCTCACAATGGAGTGGGAGTGCCATCAGCCACAATAAAGGGCTACAGGTTTGATTTTCGACTTGTATTCGCGGCATATTCCTGCCCGCCAGGCTCGCCCGTAAACGCTCCTTCCTTGAAAACAGGAGTCCCCCGCAGATAGGTAGCCTTCACCACACCACGAAGCGTTTCTCCGAGATAAGGAGAAACCGGATGCCGATAGTGCAGTCTCTCTTCTGTCACAATGAATTCGCGGTCGGGATCGAACACAACGAAATCCGCATCGTAGCCCGCGGCAATTCGACCCTTTCGCGTGTCGCAACCGGCCAGCTGGGCCGGTGCCGCCGCCATCCAGCGCGCCAGATCGAGCAACGTGAACCCTCGCCTGCTGGCCTCAGTCCACATCAGCGGCAGCGCTACTGAAAGGCTTGCAATACCGCCCCACGCTGTTCGAAAATTGCCTTCGGCGAGCCGCTTCATCGCTGGCGGACACGGTGAATGGTCGGTCACCACCAGATCGATCGTGCCATCTCTCAGACCCTGCCACAAGGTCTCGCAATTTTCACGGCTGCGAATCGGCGGCGCGCATTTGCTTAACGTCGCCGCATTCGCGATCATCTCGGCGGACAGATGCAGGTAGTGAGGGCAGGTCTCAACGCTCACCGCAAGTCCTTCGGAGCGCGCAGCGCGCAGTTCCTCAAGCGCCTGGCTGGTCGAGAGATGGACGATGTGCAGACGAAAACCGTATTCGCGGCACAACGACAGCATCAGCCGGATGGCAGCCAGTTCCGCCTCGTCTGGCCGCGACTGAAGATACGTTGAATAGTGGCTCCAATCTGCGCGCGCCAGAGTCTCCGTCGCCCGATCAATCGGGCCGGAAAGTTCCGCGTGTACCAAGAGCGGCAGGCAGGTCCGGGCGACATGAGGCAGGGCTGCGCGCAACTGCTGCTCCGTGACCATAGTGAAACCGTCGATACCGGGATTGATCAGAAAACACTTGAACCCCGCTACGCCAGCGGCCGCGAGCGCTTCGATGTCAAGTTGGTTATCGTGGACCACTCCGCCCCACGCCGCCCAATCGACGCGGCATTTGCCGTGTGCGGCCGCACGCTTAGCCTGAAGTGCGGCGACGGTCGTGGTTGGGGGAAGGCAGTTCAGAGGCATGTCAACGAGCAAGGTGTAGCCTCCCGCCGCCGCAGCTCGTGTTGCCGTTTCGAAACCCTCCCACTCCGTGCGACCGGGATCGTTGATGTGCACGTGGGAATCGACCAGCCCCGGAAGAATAGCCGCTTCGCCAAAGTCATGGATTTTGTAACCGCCAGCAGGCACCTGATCCGGAGCAACAATGGCCTGGATCCTCTCTCCCTCCACCAGGAGGGCCGCCGGGCGGAGTCCTTCGGCAGTAATCACGCGGCGAGCGATGAAGGCTTGCAAACTCAAAATGTCCACTCCCGGGAGATTGGCGTTGGAGGCAAACGGTATCACGACCCCTCCGCTTTTATAATGCCCACGCCGCCATGATTAAAACAGTATTTTACGAACTTCTGAGTCTCGGCTTATACTCACTTCTCAGCGAAGCTGCGAAAGAGTCCATGTCGACTGATCCGTTCTTTAGGCCCGCAAACCCTTGACGATTGCGCATCGATAGAGCACACATGGACAACCCTTTCATGGCCCGAGCCATTCAGCTCTCGATTGACAACGTCCACTCCGGACGTGGTGGGCCCTTCGGCGCAGTGGTGGTGAAAGACGGCGCCATTATCGCGGAAGGGGCAAATCAGGTCACTTCCACAAACGATCCGACGGCGCACGCCGAAGTTCTCGCAATTCGCGAAGCCTGCAGGAAGCTTGGCGTTTTCGATCTTGAAGGTTGCGAGATCTACACTTCCTGTGAGCCGTGCCCCATGTGTCTGGGAGCAATCTACTGGGCCCGCCTCTCTCGCGTTTATTTTGCCAATGCCGATGCCGATGCGTCCATGATCGGATTTGACGACTCTCTGATCTACCGAGAACTCGCACAACCGCATTCGCAGCGCAAAATTCCCATGATTCAGATGATGCGCGAAGAGGCGTTGGCGGCGTTTCGTGCGTGGCAAGACAAGACTAACAAAATCCCGTACTAGTCTGTTTGCGCACCCGCCAATTTGATCTAAGGGGATGATTGATCGATCGCTACTTCAAGCTCGCCGAGAACCAGACCACCGTTAAGCGGGAAATGCTGGGTGGCCTCACCACCTTCGTCACCATGGCTTACATCATCGTGGTGAACCCGCAGATTCTCTCTCAGGCAGGAATGCCGGCAGAGGGCGTGGTCTTCGCGACCTGCGTCTCAGCCGCAGTGGCTACGCTGGTGATGGGACTCTACGCCAACTATCCCATCGCGTTGGCGCCGGGAATGTCTCTGAACGCCTACTTCACATATTACGTTTGCATGGCCATGCATGTCCCCTGGCGTACGGCGCTCGCAGTGGTCTTTTGTTCAGGCATTCTTTTTCTTGTGCTCACCGTGACGCGCGTCCGCGAGCAGATTGTCAACGGCATGCCCGACTGCCTGAAGCACTCGACTGCCGCGGGTATTGGAATGTTCATCGCGTTTGTGGGACTGCGCAACGCAAAGCTCGTAGTCGCCAACTCGGCCACATTTGTCGGCCTCGGCAGCTTCGCCGACAAGGAAGTGCAAACCGCCTGCTTCGGCTTGGGCCTGACGCTGATCCTCATGTCGCGAAAGCTCCATGGCGCAATCCTCATCGGTATCTTTGGCACGGCAATGCTGGGAATTTTTCGCGGGATCACGAATTGGCCCGCAGCGATCTTTGCGATGCCACATCCCTCCTCCACTTTTTTGCAGCTTGACTTTCGCGGTGCCAGCCGCCTCGGCTTGCTCGAAATCCTTTTCGCGTTCCTGTTTGTGGACCTCTTCGATAACGTCGGTACCCTCGTGGGAGTGTGCGAGCAGGGCGGCTTCATCAAGGATGGCAAGATTCCTCGCGTGGGCCGGGTTCTGGTTGCGGATGCCGTGGGAACTATCTTCGGCTCTCTCACCGGAACTTCGACAGTGACGAGCTACATCGAAAGCGCAGCCGGAGTTGCCGCCGGGGCTCGTACCGGTCTGAGCAATGTCGCCGTCGCCGCCCTCTTCCTGCTGGCCATGTTCTGCTCACCGCTAGCCACCGCAATTCCAGCCTATGCGACAGCACCCGCACTGATTCTGGTCGGCGTTCTGATGACGCAATCCATTGCGCAGATCGCGTGGCACGAATTCAGCGAGGCCGTTCCGGCATTTATCACGATGCTGGCCACGCCTCTTACATTCAGCATCGCGACCGGCCTCAGCCTCGGCCTGATTTCCTACACGGTCGTGAAAGTTGCGGCCGGGAAGTTTCGCGAAGTAAACGCGCTCATTTGGATCCTCACGATCTTATTTATTTTGCGTTACGTCTATCTGGCCGCAGCGTAGCACCCTACCTCGCCTTTGGATTTTGTGGTTTGTGAGCTGGCGCGCTGCCGGTGAATGTGATCCGCATTGAGGTCGAGCCGCTATCTACCGTCCGAGGACCTCTGCCGCAGCGCGATTCGCGTTCCCTTTAACTCAAAGCGGCTATCGCGCCAAACATAACGCAGGTTCAGATAGCTGGCGAACCACACTACAAAGCCGAGCAAATCGCGCAGCGGATAGAGCCAGGGGGCGCGCCATACCTGCGGATCCCGAACCACCATCCAGCCCACAAGCCACGCTTCGGCTAATCGGTTGAGCACGGCAACCGCCAGCAAAAGGACTCCGATGCTCCAGTGTCCCAACCCTGCAGCCGCGAGGAATCCAAGCAGGCCGTAGGGCATCGCAAAGATCAGTCCACTTCCAAAGTGGCCCTTGGGGCGCGAATAGCGCGTGGTTTGAGCCCAGCGCAACTGGTTTTGCCACATGCGGCGGAACGATTTCTGGTTCACCACATGATCGATGATGTGGCCCGACAGCACGACGTGGTAACCCGCCTTTGCCATCAGGTTGCCGATGGCAAAGTCATTCGCAATGTAATCCTGCAGTGCGCTGTACCCGCCGATGGTCGCCAGCGAGTCCTTGCGTACCACGGTCGTCGGCCCTAATCCGAACTTCATTCCTTCGAGCAGATTCGCCACCAGCACTCCCGCCGTCATTTCCACTGACATACCGATGGCCGTGAGCCCGGAAAAGAATCCGGCCGCATTCTTGCCCCGATACACGCACGTCACCATGCCGACCTGCGGGTCAAGCAACGGCGAAGCAACTTCTCGTAAGTAACCCGGGGAAACTTCGACGTCGCTGTCCGTGGTAACCAGAATTTCATGCGCCGCGGCTTCCGCCATGCAATGAAACGAGTACACCGGCGGATTCGGCCACGGCGTGCCGGTTACCAGCACTCGGCTCCGGATGTGCGGATACCGCGCACAAACTTCCCGCACCACGTCCAGGGCTGCATCATCCGCGTCGTCCGCGGCAAACAGAATTTCGTAGTTGGGGTAGTCCTGCCGGAAAAAGCTTTCGATGTTCTCCTTGAGCCGCGCTTCCAGACCGTGTACTGGCTTGAGCACGGAGACGGGGGGCAGGCGCGCATCGTCAGGAACCGAGCTGAACTGCTTCCGCGCGTCCGAGCGAAACCGGATTACTCCCAATAGCGCCAGGCCAAGAAAAACGGCCGAAGATAGGGTGCCAATCAGCGCCACACCCAAAACGAAATATAGAATCAGTCCGATCAATTTGTATTGTCCGCGCGCGCCCGGATTGCCAGCCTCCAACGTCAGGACAGCAATTGACACTATACATTTCCGTGGTGCTCAGGGGTAAGCTGGGTACGCTCGCGTCACTTCGGGTCTTCGCGTGCACTCTCTGGGCCACGCAGCGGCGAAGATTTTGTGATTCTGTAATCTTTGTACTCAATGGAAAGAACGGCTCGGCCTCCCAGCCGTATCACACTTTCCGTATGGTTCTCGGCCGGAAGCCAGAAGTCATTCACTTTGACGTATCTGTGCTTCACCTCCGTTTTCTTGATCCAAAAGGACGGGTTCTTGGCCGGTTCGCCTTCGATCCGCACGACAGCGAAGTCCTTCGCGTCAACCCAGATTTTTCCGCGATAGAGGAACTTGTTCTTCGTCCTGGGCAGCAAGTTGAGAACATACTGCGCACCATCAGGCGTAACTTCGAACCCAGCAGACGTAAAGTTATAGTTTTCCGCGCTCAGCGCAGTATGCTGGCGGTTCTCTTCATTCGCCGCCTCTTGCTCTCCCTCCAGCAGCTTTTTGAAGACATGGTCGATGATGAACTTTGAGCCTGTCTGGGACACCACGGTAAACTCTTTAGCGTTGGGCGCATGGTAGGTCACGTTGACCACCATCTCGGCGTCACGATCACTCGGGAAACCGCGATACTGCATGCGGTAGACACGCGTTGCGTTGAACTGATCGAGCGCCGCGGCTCGCTGCGCATTCCTTTCCTGAAGTCTTCGGGCCACCTGCTCGACCGGCAGGGGAGCATTCTGAGCGGAATACGAGGAGCGTCCTGCATCCGGTCCCTGCGGAAGCGGCTGGCCGACCGACGCCGCAGTCCAACCCAACAGCAACAGAGCACCCACAACCTGCGTTCTTACTTTCGCGTGTCGCATTTCTACCCTTGGATGCCGAACAAGCCACTCTCAGTTTACTCGATATAAGTGGACATCAAACTAACAGGCATCTGCATTCTGCCCTTCTTTCCCGCTCTGGGATTCCGGTAGAGCCCAATCACGACGAGAACATCCCGGCTCTAGTCTCTCCAGACTCTATTGAGAGGCTCCGAGTGGTTACCTTTGTGCCTCACTCATCGGAGCTATTCCGATCCGTACAAAGTTGTCGCACACTGTTAGTGGGCCTCAAATGCAAGAAACCAGCGTCATCACGAACCGCCGCCGCCAAGATCGCATGCAGGCCGTGCTGCCTGTGCGAGTTCGAGGAACAGACGCTTCTGGCGCGTCCTTTGAAGCAGTGGCGCATACTCTCGACCTCACGCCGACTGGGGCGCGGCTGGGGGCAATTCGCCACCAACTTAAGGCGCTCGGCAGGTTAACAATTTTTTATCACCAGCGCCGCATGGAATTCACAATAGTGTGGACGAAGCTGCTTGATGGAAGGGGCGAATACCAGGTAGGCCTCCGGGCTTTTTCGCAGGAGAAAGAAGCCTGGGGAATGAGTATTTTCAATTCCGGCTCACAGCCGCTGACCGCAGCGCCGGCAATATCCGGAGTGGCATGAATCGAGGAAAAACTATGCAATACTCGTTGAGCAAACTCTGGTCAAATGAAGAGGGACAGGACGTCGCTGAGTATTCCGTGATGCTGGCAGTGATTCTCATCATTGTGGTAAGCACGGTCAAACTGATCGGGTCGAATGCAGGCAACGTGTTCTCGCAGGTCGGCAGCGCAATCCAATAGATAGCACCAGTCCCAGCTTCCGCGTGTGTGTGAGCGGAGCCCAAACATCTAGCCTCGCTCTGGCTTTTCAGCCCCCACGTCTTGAGTTCGCTGACGGTAGAGCGACGGGTCCACCTGCCGCGCCATGGATTCAACCTCCAACGCCAGCTGAAGAAAGTTCTTTACGCTCTCGGCAGCACCTCTAGGGTCACGCACTACGTAGTGATACTCCAGGCGGCGTACCGGGACGTCACGCATCTTGGCAAGCCAGGCATTCACTTGGCTGAGGTGCGCCTTCAAACCCGCGATCAACACCGCTTGTGGTAAAGGAGCCCCCGAGGTTCCCCGGCGCCGAATCATTTCAGCTTGCGAAGCCACGACTTCGGGCAGCGGACGCTCCATGAAGATGATCTGATAGTTGTGCCCGGCGGGAAGGGCGAATAGAAGTTGGGAGATAATTTTCACTGCTTTGCCTTCCGCCTCATCCATGCAGCCCGGTTCTTTCGGAAGCTGCTTGATCCGTTCCCACTCGCAATAGCCACGAGGATTATCGGTATCGGCTACACGTTCTCCGTCGGACAGGATAGGCATCCCACCCGCAGCCAGCATCTGCATCATGAGTGAAGTGCCGGAGCGCGGCAGACCGGAAACAATAGTAATCACGCTTGAACTCGGTTTTACTTGCCCGCGACAGTTTCTGCGGTCCTGCGCCAGGCCACGAGACCTCGGGAACCCTGAGCAAAAAGGCCGAGGCTAGGCGCTGCTAAGGCCGGAGCGCTGGGCGAAGCTGAGTCCGGTTGGACGTTCTTGCCCGTGTCTTGAGGCGCCGACGTGGTGCCGGTGAGGATCGCCGTATTCGGCGTGGTTTCGTAGGCATAGCCGGCGAGCCTGGCGTCAAAGCCAAGATCGTTACCCTGGGGAAAAACTTGGACCCGCGCCCAACCGTAGTGAACTTGGCCCTGAACGAAAAACTTTAGACCAAGATAACGATCCTGCGTGGGTGTCCACGGCCCCCTCGTGGAGTAGCCCATATAATAGAAGCGCCGATCCGCCATGAAGTCATGCTCTTGCTGAAAATTTCCGCCCGGGCCCACGCTCACTCCCGCCGGCAACGCGGAGGCATACAGCTTGCTCCCCAGTATCCGGTTGTTGGGCCGAACCGGATCAATGCTCAATGTTCCGGTGACTGCGGCGGGTCTCGCGGAGAAGAAAAAGAAGAAGTCCTGGATTCCGTCATGATTGAGATCGAGGGGTACGATCTGATCCCGCAGTATGGGTACGTCCGCGGGTGTGTAAACAATCTTCGCTTGAGCGGATTGGGTCAGCGCTAGCAAACCAACTCCGGCCGCACTGGCCGCTACCGCATAAGAAAGCAAACCTTTATCGAGGCGCGCCTTGAGCTTGGTCGCCGTCCGTTTTCTGGCCTGCGCTGTGGGTCGGTTCATATCCTTCGTCCTTTCTTCCTGAAGCTTTCATCTTCGTTATCGAAGAACGGTTCCCGCGGGGCGAAGTGGCTTTGCCTTACTCTTCCTTTTTTCGCCAGGCAGCAAGCCCGGAAGCGCCGCAGGCCAGAAGTCCCAAGCTGAGGGCTTGTCGCACCGGCGGATTCAAAACGTCCGGCGCAGAAGCCTGAGGAACCGCTCCATCCGCACTTTTCGTCTGGCCGGTCACGATCGGGGTGTTGGGCACTGTCTCGTACGCATACCCCGTAACTGCGGTGGCGGTGAAAATACTCTTCGCGCTGACGTTGAGACGTGCCCAACCGTAATGCACTTTGCCATGGATCACGAACGAGAAGCCAAGATACTTGTTCTGTGCGCCCACCCATGGCCCGAAGGAACTGACCTGCCCACTGGACAGGTTTATTTCTGCCATCCTTAGCGATCCCGCGTGAAACGGGGCGTTCGGACCGACAGTGACTCCGGAACTCAGTGCGGAGGCGAAGCGCGCGCTGGCATTTCCCCATATCGCATTCTGTGGCTGCAGCAGGGTGGGCTGAATGTTCAGGCCGTCTCCTTTATACAGCCAGGCTACAAGGATGAAATCGCGGATCCCGTCGTTGTTAAGGTCAAGGCTGAAATATCTAGCGCTTGAAATGGGGATATTCGCCGGCGTGTAGACGATCTTAGCTTCGGCCGATTGCGTTAGCGCAGCAGCGCCGGCTGCTACCGCGTAGGCGAGCAGCTTCTTGTCCAATCTTGCGTTCAATCGAATTGATGTATGCTTTCGATCAGGATTGGCGCTGGGGTGGGTTGTTTCGATCATTTCATCCTCGCTTCGGTTGCTGGGCGCTCACCGATTTTGGAGCAGTTGATTGTTATCGAAGGAATGTCGGAAACGAGTTGCGTCGCCGAAGCAGGTATTCTGCTTCGCGGACCCAAGCGAGTCAAGATGCAAGTTCTTGCACATTGATTGCGCTTGCGGGGCACGATGCACGACGATCACGCTGGGGCTTTGGTCTGCCGCTGGCGCCGCATCCGAAGAAAGATCTCCCGATGCCGGACCGCCTTTTCCAGATCGCCGCCCGGTTGCGTGTACAACGCGGCCAGCCAGCGATGCGCCGCGAGCAGCCCCGGAAGCATGCTGAGAGACGTCTCAAAGGCTAGCGCAGCGCGGTCACGGTGGCCAAGGCGCGCCAACGCGACCCCAAGATAAAAGTGTCCCAACGGAAGAAAGTGCTGCAGCCCCACCGCCAGCAAAGCTTGTTCGGCTGCCTCTTCATTGCGGCGTTGCCGCAGGCGCACCACGGCCAACCCTAAATGCGCCTCGGGACTATCGCCATCAATCTCCAGCGCCTTCTGGAATGCGCGGTCGGCATCGTCCGTGCGCTTCTGCCGCAGGTAGGTTTCACCGATCCGTAAATGCAGATCTGGCAAACGAGGGTCAGCGCTCTCGGCTTTCAGCAGGCAAGTCAGCGCCCCGTCCATATCGCCTTCTTCAAATTGAATGATGCCCATGAGCAAGTCCGCCCACGGCCGCGGCTTGCGCTCTTCTTCGGAGTCGGCGGGCTCTATCGCCGCGGGCGTTTCGACTAGTGCCGGGGCTTCGGTGCCGGGCTGGGCTTCGACGGGCGCCGCTTGCGGCGCGGCGACTTTCGGCTTAAACACCAAGAGCTTTTGCAGCAGATCTTTCGCCTCATTGCGTCGCCCAAGCGCGAGGTAGCACTGGGCGAGGTGTTGCATGAAGCGCGCCTCGTCCGGCCACTTCTTAGCTAGCTCTTCGAAAATTGTCAGCGCTTCCGCGTACCTGCGCGAGTCCAGGTAGACGCGCGCCAAGTTGTACTGCTGTTCGCGCACGGCAACCTCGACCGCCTTCGCCTGATCCTCGCTTAAGGGCTGAATGTAGCCTAGCGCGACGAACTGTTGCAGCACCGCCTGCGCCGCGGCAGGATCCATCCGCAGGTCGGCCGGATGCATTCCGCACTCACCTGCTTCGTCCTCCCAACTGGGGATGCGGCTGATTTGAGGCGGCTCTTCGAACGCTTGTACGAGCACGCGCCCGTCCATGTCTTCTCCGACCGGCAATCCAAACAGAGTTAGGATCGTCGGGGTCACGTCCAGCAGCGTCGCACCGTAAATCCTTTCATCTTGTTTGAGGTGTTCGCCCTTCATGCAAACAATCCCGAACGGCCGGTGCTGAACCGCTGGACCAGCCGGTTCCCTGGGGATGCCTCGTGGCCGCAAATGATCGGAATGAAAACCGTGATCTGACACAATCACGACCGTGGCCTCCGGACCTGCCAGATCAAGCAGAGTCTGCAGCATCATGTCGTGAAACCGGTAGGCGCCGTTGACCACATCTTTATAAATCTCGAACTTGTCCTCGGGCATTCCTTCCATTCGAGGCGGGTGGTAGTGCATGAACCCGTGGCAAAAATGGTCGATGCCGTTGTAATAAACGGCAAGAAAATCCCACGGCTCGTTTTGTAGAATCCAGGTCGCCGCATTGTGAATCGAGCAGTTCTCCGACAGAATTTTGGCAAACGACTGCAACCCCTTATCTTTTTCCTGATCAATCTCCGCCGCGCGCGGAATCCACGGCAGAATCGCCGCTTCGCTCACCTCGGCGGGATGCATGCGCAAACCGGCGAACTGATCGCGCAGGCTCTCCGGATGAACCGCTCCAGGCGGCAACGGCCAGGGCTTATCCAGTGGCCCAACCGCATAAGGATAAAGATCGGACACTGAAACACCATGGATCGGTTCAGCGGGATGCCCTGCGAACCAGCCCAGCACGTGTGTCTTATATCCCCGCTGAGTCAGAATGTTCCAGATCGCTTTGACCTTCCGCGAGGTGCTTGTGACCGGCCGGACTCCTCCAGTCTGCGGATCGGGCTCCATAAACCCCAGGATCCCGTGCTTGTCCGGCCGCTTGCCCGTTGCGATGGAGTTCCAAAGCATGGGGGAAAGAATCGGGCGCAAAGTCGCAAGGTTCCCGATCACACCGCGGTTGACGAAATCGTCCAGCGTCGGCATCAGACCCTGGTCAAGAAGTGGGTTGATGATCTTCCAGTCGGCTGCATCCCAGCCGATCAGCAGCACTTTTTTGGCGAGAGGTTCACTCATGGAATGGTCAGCACGGGATTCACAATCCCGGAGGGGAACAACAGTCTACTACACAAAGCACTGCCTTCGACACGGGTTGGCAGCCGGTCCGCGAACCAGGGGAACAGCCCCAGGCCAGGGAGTTGTCGCGGGGAATAATTGCAGGCAATAACTTTGAGCAAATGCGGAACGAAGCATCGGAAAGCACATCGACGGTTGTCGTAGCTCTTCGACGATCTCAGGGCCGCGACGCGTTGCCCATCATCAGCACAAACAGCAGCGGAAGGTAGATCACCGTGGCTTGCAACACATGGCGGGCAAACATTTTGGATCGTGGGCTGTTAAGGGGTAGCTTGAGAAATGCGAGCCGGGCGCCGAAATAGAAAAGGCCAACGCCAAGAACCACCGCTCCTACCAGATAGATTTTGCCCGACATCCCAAAAATGCTGGGCAAAACGCTGATTGGAATCAAAATCAGTGAATAGACCACGATGCGGCGCGCGGTGGAGCGCCCATCCTCCTCCACAACCGGCAACATACGAATTCCGCCTTCCGCGTAATCTTCCCGGTAGAGCCACGCGATGGAGAAAAAATGAGGGAACTGCCACACAAAAAGGATGGCGAACAATATCAACGTGCCCCACTCCAGCCGCCCGCGCGCTGCCGTCCAACCCAGAACTCCCGGCATAGCTCCAGGAAAAGCGCCCACGAATGTGCAAATGGGTGAGACCCGCTTCAAGGGCGTGTACGCAGCCAGGTACACAATCGACGTCAGGAAGGTGAGCAAGCCGGTCAGCGGATTCGTGAAAACCGCCAGATAGATTGACCCGCCAAAAGTGGCCAGCAAGCCCGCCGTCGTGGCGTGGCGCAGACTCATGCGGCCCGCCGGCAGCGGACGCTGTGCGGTCCGGCGCATGTGCGCGTCCACCTCGTGTTCCATCACTTCATTCAGCGCGGCGGTTCCGCCGGAGACCAGCCCGATTCCCAGCAAGGCGTGGAAAAGCCCCCACGAAAGCGAAGAAAAGCCGGCCTTTTGCGCGCCGAAATAGTAGCCACACCACGCCGTCATTACGATCAGAGTGGACACGCGCAGCTTCATCAGTTCGGCATAGTCGCGCAGGAGAGACGTTGCTTGCTTGCGAAAGATCGCTGGTTGGGTCATCGCGCTCATGGGGTTAGTGGTGTGGTTGTCGTATCGCTTTCCTTGCGCTCACATGAGCATTCTGATTCTAGCAAAGAGCACAGTCCCCACAAGGCCACCCAGATACTCTAAGGATTGCATAGGTACTCCTCTGGCTTTTGAAAGTCAAGTCGAAACTCCGGAACCGGCGCACCGAAACGGCCCTGGATGTAAATCGCAAGACCAGACTGCTTCGCTACTGGCTTGCCGAAGAACCAGATTCATTAAAGGTCTCCGGCGGATCAAAAAAACACTGGTGCCACAGAGCTGCGTCTGACAATTTTCCTGCCTTCCATTGCTGAAGCGTCGGGAACGCCGCCGCAATCATCCCGCCATCAACCGAATCGAAGATCACAACAATCCCTGCCAGTTCCAGAGGCTTCTGCGCCAGTTCCGCATAATCCTTTTCGAGTACGGACTTCACGAACTCCAGTCTGAGCTGAGCGCCCGCATCTTTCTCCGACTCGCTTATTTTTTCCACCGAGACGATTCTTACGCTTTTTCCCCGGAGAGGCGGCCAATCTCCCGGGAAAGGCGCTGTTTCTTCCCGAGTCACATGAAACAGCTCCGCCGCCACGGGTACGGGACTCGTTGGCACATCGCTGTCTGGAACGCTGTCGGGCATTTCCAGGTTGTTCCGCCAGATCCACCCCCGGGACAGGCCAGAAATGCGCACGTGAACCCAATCCCGATTGAAGTCGAGCATTTCGAACTCATCGCGTGCGCTGGCCAGGAACAAAGTCTTGGCCGTCAGACTCGCCGATGCCACAACCGGCGTTCCGTTCTTCTTCACCGCCACAAGATTCTTGGGATGAGCCTGGTTCTTAAGAATCTCTTCCAGGCTGTCCGCTTCAGCTTGCAGACTGCTTGAATCCTTGTCGGCAAGTTTTTTCTGTCCCGTTGGCACGCCGGCTTTTTCTTGCTCGGCTAGACCCTGGGCCAGCGACGACGAAAAGCCGCCGCCGGTTTCCGGAAGCCGGGGAACCGGCGCCGAGATGGCGGGTTCTGCGGGATCTGGCGTCTGCGCCGGTTGCCCTGCTGGTCGCCCCGAAGATGATTGCGTCGACGAAGACTGCCCCGACCCGGATCTCTCGGACGGAAATGGCTTTCGGGCCGTGGTCGCCGTAGAACTCGCGCCAGCCAGAGCTGGCTTGCCGGCCAGTTGATCTGCCAGTTGATCCAGCAGGTCCGCTTCCAGTCGCCCATTCGACGTCAACACCTGATATCCCGACCTGGCAGCAACCGGATCAACGTACCAAGCCGTAACTTGCACGCTCACCCGCACGATCGCTCCACCGGAAGGCGCCGTGCTGACCTGAAACTTGGATTGATAGTAGCCGCGCTGATAGCGATCCAGGGGATGATCCGCCGAAGTCGCAAAACCATCCAGCACCGGCAGACGTCCCGCCGCGGCGGCATGCATTTCTTTCAGGACTTTTTCCACGGTAGTCTTGGACTGCGGGAAAGTCCGTTCGTATCCGCCGCCTTGCGCCTGGCTGCTTACCGTGCAGCCAAAAGCAACGACCACCGCTAACAGCGCCTGCGCGACGACTCGGCTTAATCCCGCACGCCGACGTTTCATGGTTGCTCCAACTGGTCGCGGAGGATCCATCCGTGCTGGCCTTCGTGCGTCTCCACGCCATACCAGTAGGGGGTAGTAATCAGAATCAACACTTCCGTGCCGCTGCTCAAAGACTGCAACGTGCTCGCGGTGTGGAAAGGTGCTGACTTAAGCGGAGCGCCGGGCGCCTTCACCTGCCGCTCGACCTGCTTGCGAAGATCCTTAACGTGCTCTTCAAGGGTTTGGCCGGGCAACCCCGTTGCGCCAGCTTGCGAGCCGGGATCCACATGACTCTCCGTGCCCGGTGCGGATTGAAGTGCAGTCACCCGGGGCACGTCAGTCTGCATGGCCAGATTCTGCTTCTTCACCAGTTGTTCCTGCCGCTCTTTTTCGGCTTCGACCGTCTGCTTTTTCATTACCTCGATGGCTTCGAGGTGCTCCTGAATGTCCTTATACTCGCTGCTTTCAACCGAGCCGTTCGATTGATGAATGGTGTGCCGGAACTCCTCTTCGAAAAGCGCGTCGATGCGCAAGACCGCGTTCTTCTCGCCTTGAGCTTGCACCACATAACGCACCACCAGCGTCCCGACGTCACCGCTGTCCTTGAAGTTGCGCGGGTCGAGCGCTTGCTCGCGAACTTTGTAGAAGACCTTCCCGCCCTCGTTCCATGCTGGAAATACACGCGAGGAGGTGGCGGCTTTCGCGCCTTTGACAAAATCGTCGGTGTTGTACTCCTTGGTCCCCCGGATTACGCCGTTCTGCGCCACATCTTCCACGACTTGCGCGACTTCGTTCTCCGGCAAGGGGACGTTGACGATGAGGCCTTCGCCATAAGGCAACTTATCCTTTTCGCGGCCCACGAGCGGAATCGCGGCCGCCAAGAGCACAAGCCCGGCGATCACAATATTTCCATACAGCGATAGCCGGCTTCGAACCCCCGTCCGCCAACCCACCGTAATCTCCCTCCAGACTCCTGAGAGTCTCGTACCCTTGGCCCAAGGCTGTCAACTCCTGTCCTAAGAGCGCTTTTGCAATTGACATTGTAAAAAATCTGTCAAAACCTCTTGCACTTTGCCTATCGACCGTTGTAGGATTCCGCCCCGGTACGGTGGTAGGACCTTCGGCGCAAAGTTTCTACCGTGGTCAGAATGCGAAGCGGTTCGCATTTCGAGCCTTCGTTCCGGGTACATCCGCGTTTTGTGTAGTCGATTTTCAAACAAAACAGATCTTGATCTGATCTTTGCCGAGGAGTCCGGCCATGTACGTTTTGAGCGGTTTCCATCTTCGCAAAGCATTTCACTCTGCTACGTCGTTGTTCTCTTTGGCCCTGGTTCTGGCGTTCGTAGTTCTCACCTGCAGCCCGCCCGCGAAAGCCCTGCCGGCCTTCGCCAGAAAGTACGGCCTGCGCTGCTCGGCTTGTCACGAATCCTGGCCCATGCTGAATTACTTCGGACAAAAGTTCAAGGACAACGGCTACCAGCTTATGAACGATCGCGATGCCCCGATCTGGCAGAACCCGGGGTACTGGCCGGTTACCTTCAGAATCACTCCGATCTGGCACCGGTTGAGCGTCGGCAAGGTACCGATTGACACTTACTCGGGCGGAGTGGTCACAGGACAAGTAATCCAGCACGTCACCAGTTCCGGCTTTGACGTGAGCGGCCTCGACTTCCACACTGGTGGCACTCTCGAAAAGAATTTCTCGTTTTACGTGCTTCCGTCTGCGAACAACGCTGCCTCATTTCACTTTGAAACCGTGATGGGACGCCTCGACAACCTGTTCGGCAGCCCCTGGCTCAACATTAAGTTCGGCAAATTCGAACTCGACAATCTGCTCTCGGAAAAACGCATCCTAACCCTTACGGGAAACGGCGGCATCTACCAGCTCTATCACTTCACTCCGCTGACCGCGGCCGGCGGTCCCGATGGCAACATCTGGGGCAAGATGGGCGACAACCAACTCGGCGCCGAGTTGATGGGACACTCCTGGAACGACCGGACGCGTTATTCCATCGCGCTTCTCAGCACGAATGATGGCACGCCCGGCTTGCCTTATGGCAACGCCTATACCGGGTACGTTGCCGCCAGCCAAGCCTTCGATGCCGGCAAAGCCGGAGTGCAGCGAATTGGCTTCTACGCCATGTTTGGCCAGGCTCCGACCACATGGCTCACTTCCGGCGGTAACCTCCTCGGCAGCGCTGCGATTGGCAACAAGTCGTTCAGCCGCGAGGGCTTCGTTGGACAATTCTACTTCGGCCAGCATCTCGATCTTCAGGTTGTCACTCAACACGGGCAGGATAGCGTTTGGTTTGGGCAAGGCTACGGCGACTTGATCGATGGAGTTGCGGGGTCTAACAACACAACGGGAACAACGCTACCCGCTGGCTCGAGGGCCCCAACCTGGAACGGCGTTCTCTTCGAGCCCCACTACGTCTACAGCCCGCAGCTCATCTTCATCGGCCGCTTTGAGACGATCAGAATGTCGCAGCAGGCGAGTCCGGGCATGCCTTCCAACCTGGGCAATATCTCCACCTACACGATCGGCTACCGCTACAACCCGTTCATGACCAGTCGGGCTGGCTTTGCCTGGCATAACGAGTACAACTGGCTGCACCAAGACGGTACGGGGCCGCTTGTCGGCCTAACGAACGCCAACATCAACACCAGCGAATTGCTGCTCGGCTTTGACTTTGACTTCTAGAAAGGGATAGACATGCGGACAAGAGTGCAGAAGTGGTCCCTGTTGCTGGGCGCAACTGCGGTTTTGGCGCTCCCGCTAGCTTCATCGGCGCAGCTCTCCACATATGACATAGACTCGCGCCTGGGCACGGAAAGTCACATCGGAAATATTACTGGCCATGCCAAGGACGCGAAGGCTGACTACCGCCGCTACTGCGTCGTTTGCCATGGCCAGCTTGGAGACGGAAATGGCGAGAGCTTTCCCTGGGTTGACCCGAAGCCTCGCGACTTCCAGTTGGGCATCTTCAAGTGCCGCTCCACTCCGACCGGAACCTTGCCCACCGACCAGGATCTTTTTGACACCATCGCACGCGGCCTCGATCGCTCCAACATGCCGCAATGGAGCACCTTCACCAAGCAGGAGCGCGCCGACCTCGTGGCCTGGGTGAAGCACTTCTCTCCGCGCTGGACGAACGAGAAACCAGGAACGCCAATCACGATTCCCCCCGAGCCTGAAGTCACCGCGGAGCGCATCAAGACCGGGCGCGACGTATTTGCCCGAGTGCAGTGCTGGAAGTGCCACGGCGTGCAAGGCATGGCAAACGGGCCGTCGGCTTCGACTCTCGCCGACGATCTGGGCCGTCCGATTCAGGCCTTCAACTTTACCGACGGGTCTCGGCCAAAATGCGGCGAGACCGATCAGGACATCTACCGGATTTTCATGACCGGCCTCGACGGTACTCCCATGCCTTCCTTCGCCGATAACATCAAGCCCGACGAGGCATGGGATTTGGTTTTCTATCTGCGAGCGCTTATGCCTCAGAAGAGCAAGGAAAGAGAGCTGGCAAAGCAGCTCGCCCTGAAGCCGGTCGATCCCAATGCCCCGGCGGGACAACCATAGAGGCTTCGCTTGCAACTAGTTTCGCTTGCGCGACTCGATAACGAGGAGAGGACTTTCCATGAAGAATGGATATAATTTCGCGGCTGTACTATCGGCAGTAGTTCTAGTCTGCTGTGCGGCGTTGCTTTTGGGTCAGAAGGTCAACGCGGCTGGTGAAGGCAAGATTACCGGGACGGTCAAACTCGACGGCGCGGCCCCGCACATGAAGGGCATCGACATGTCGAAAGACCCTTACTGCTCCAAGGCCCACGCCACCGATCCCGCTCACCTCGAAACCTATGTGGTTGGTGCCAACGGAGGGCTGGAGAATGTGGTTCTCTACATCTCCGACTGGAGCGGCGCCGCCCAGACCTCAACCACGGTCCCGGTGTTCGATCAAAAAAATTGCCTGTATACCCCGCACGTGTTGGCCCTTGATACGGGCCAGACGTTCAAGGTCACAACCAGCGATCAAACTGCCCACAACATTCACCCGAACCCCAACCCGATGACCGGCAACATTCCGTGGAATCAATCTCAGCCGCCGGGAGCGCCGCCGGTCGAGAAGAGCTGGAAGGCTCCGGAGTTTATCGAAGTAAAGTGCAACATTCATCCCTGGATGCATGGCTGGCACGTGGTGGTAAAGGGGCCCTACGCGACCACCGATGCGAGCGGCAACTACACCATCAACAACGTGCCGCCCGGAAACTACACTGTGACGGCGTGGCAGGAAGCTGCCGGTACTCAAACCCAGAAAGTAACGGTGACGGCTGGCGCAGCGGCAAGCGCAAATTTCACCTTCAAAGCGAAATAGAGAACCACGCAAGCTTCAGGCTGTAGCAGCGCGACTGAACGCCGCAGTTGAAGCTGCGGTTCGAAAAAAAGGCCGGGCCAAGGCTGGCCAAAGGCGGGACGACATGGCGAAGATCTTCGCAGTGACGATCATACTGATCGCAATCGCTTCGGCGATTCCCATCGTGATGCACATGTGGCCTATGCCACAAGATATCTCCACTCACGGTCATCTGATCGATGCCCAGTATGCCGATACGATGGCGGAGGCGGGCCTTTCGTTTCTCGCCTCTCAGTTCCTGCTGGCTTTCTTCATCTGGAAGTTCTCCAGCCCCAAGCCTGGCGACAAAATTAAGAGTTTTCCGGGCGGCGCCACAGGATTGGTGGTCGCCGCCTTCTTGTTGGTAGGCACGGAAGCTTTGGCTCTCGGTGTATTTGGAACGAAGGCGTGGGCCAGCGTTTATTTCACACCGCCCGCGGCCAATGCGGTGCCCATTCAGGTTCAAGCGGGACAGTTTGCATTTTATTTCCGCTACCCCGGCCCGGATGGCACGTTCGGCCCGCTTCACGCCGACAAGATCAGTGAAGCCAACGCTAACTTCTTTGGCCTCGATACTACGAACGACCAGGATTCGAAGGACGACATCGTAGCCGCTGAGATGGCAATCCCGGTGAACCGCGAGATCCACCTCCTCATGCATTCGAAGGACGTGGGCCACTCCTTCTACGTCCCAGAATTACGCGTCCAGCAGGATTTCGTCCCCGGATTAGACGTCTCGATTCATTTCACGGCGACGAAAATTGGCAAGTACGAAATCGTCTGTACCCAGCTTTGTGGCCTCGGGCATTACAACATGAAGGCCTATCTCGAAGTAAAGTCTCAGGAAGATTACGACAACTGGATCAAACAGCAGGCGGCGCTGCAGTAGCAGTAACGTGAAAGAGCGGCGCTTCAACGCCGCGTCGAGCCTCAGAAATGAATCGGGGCTTTAGCCCGTGAAGCATTTGGACAACAAGATCTCGTTCGAGGTGAGCACAATGCACGATATGTCCGCACATGCGGCGCAGCACGGAGCCCCGACTAGCTTCATTCGGAAGCATGTCTTCAGTCTGGATCATAAAGTCATCGGCAAACAGTATTACGCCCTGGCATTGCTCGCCGCTCTGGTCGGAATGTTCCTTTCCTGGCTCATGCGTCTCCATCTCGGATTCGGCAGCTTCGCGATTCCCGGCCTACACCTTCTCTCGAGTACCGGTGCTCCCGGTAACGTGATGACGCCAGAGTATTACCTGCAACTGATGACCATGCACGGGACGATCATGGTCTTCTTCGTGCTCACCACCGCCCCATTCGCCGCCTTCGGCAATTTCTTCTTGCCCATCCAGGCGGGCGCCGAAGACATGCCCTTCCCGCATTTCAACATGATGTCGTTCTGGGTCACGTTCGTGGCCTTCTGGGTTCTCGTCGCCTCGTTTTTTACGGGCACCGGGCCAACTCTGGGTGGCTGGACGCAGTATGCCCCGTTGAGCGCCATCGGTGACGTTGGCGGTCCCGGCCAGGGTCTCGGCGCGGTCCTTTGGGCAACTTCGATTGGCCTCTTCTGCATTGGACAGTTGCTGGGCGCCTTGAACTTCATCACCACGACCCTCGACATGCGCTGCAAAGGCATGTCCCTGATGCGGCTCCCCCTCAGCGCTTGGGGTTGGTTCATTACCTCAGTCATGGGCTTGACCGCATTTGCGGTCCTGATGCCGGCCTGCATCCTCCTCATTCTGGATCACGTTGCTGGAACCAGCTTCTTCGTGGCCTCGAACCTTGTGATCAATGATCAGGTATTGCCTCACTCCGGCGGATCGACTCTGCTCTGGCAGCACTTGTTCTGGTTCTTCGGACATCCCGAGGTTTATATCGCCATCGTCCCCGGCATGGGCATCGTTTCCCACATCCTCATCACCAACATGCGTCGGCCGATGCTCAGCCACAGAGTGCTCATTTATTCCTTCGGAGCCCTGGCCGTCCTCAGCTACATGGTCTACGGACACCATATGTTCGTCAGCGGGATGAATCCCGTCTCCTCGCTGGCCTTTTCGTTCCCCACGCTGGTGATCACCATTCCATCCACCATCATCGTGCTGATCTGGCTGGGCAGTTTGTATGGCGCCAAGATACGGATCAACGCGGCATCGCTATTCGCGCTGGGCTTTATTTCGATGTTCATCAGCGGCGGCGTGAGTGGCTTTTTCCTCGCCCAGCCTTCGATTGACATCATGTTGCACGCCACCTATTTCGTCGTCGGCCACTTCCACCTGGTGATGGGAGTCGCCGCCATGTTCGGCATCTTCGCGGGAACTTACTTCTGGTTCCCCAAGATGGCCGGCCGCATGATGAACGAGACTTTGGGCAGAATCCACTTCTGGATGAGCTTCGTGGGGGCGTACTGCATCTTTATGCCGTTCCACTATCTTGGCATCGCCGGCAACGTGCGCCGCTACCAGGCCTTTACCGACGATTACTTGATCCCGCTGATCCCCGTGCATAAGTTCATCACCGTCGCGGCACTATTCACGGGCCTCGCCCAAGTCATCTTCGTTTACAACCTGATCCACAGCCGTTTCAAGGGCGCGATTCCCCCAAACGACAATCCCTGGGAAGGCACTTCGCTGGAATGGAGTACGGCCACGCCGCCGCCCCACAACAATTTTGGCGACAAGATGCCGGTGGTTTATCACGACCCTTATCAGTACAGCGTCGAGGGTGCAAGCACCGACTATGTGATGCAGACCTCGCCAGAGCAACTTAAGAACGCAACCGAAGAAAAGTAATTGGACGGCGTGTGTCATCGATGGGTTTGAAAGGGCACGGTTTCAGCCGTGCCGTAAAGAGATCTAAGGAATCCAGGCCTTCAGCCTCTGGGCGTACCGGGTTTCTAGGGAGTGTCAGCAGTATGGCGACCACAGTCCACGAACCGCCGAAAATAGATCCCGAACGTTCACCCAGCCACGGTTCCGGCAACGGGGGCTGGCGGAATCTGGTTCCGGCCGGGGGAGACTTGCGCCGCGTCAAGGACTCCTCTCCTCCGCCCGCGAGCACTGGCATCTGGGTAGGCTTGGCGGCCATCACCATGAGCTTTGCCGCCTTCACCAGCGCCATGATCGTTCGTCAGGGGACTGCGCCATTGCAGCACATCACTTTGCCCCCGGTGCTTTACCTGAACACGCTTCTGATTATCGCCAGCAGCTTCACCCTTGAGCGGGCGCGCGGCCGGATTGCATCGTTCATGGGCAGCCTGAAAGGTAAGAACGGAAATCAGACGGCCCCAGCACAGTGGCTCTATATCACCCTCTCCCTAGGCCTTCTCTTTGTCGCCGGGCAAACTTTTGCCTGGATGCAACTCAAGTCTCAGGGATTCGGACTCGCCACCAACATCAGCTACTCGTTCTTCTATGTGCTGACCGTAGCTCATGCTCTCCACGTATTTGGAGGGCTCGGCGGTCTGGTCCGCGTAATCGGGAAACTGAACAAGTCCGCGCTGCGACGAAGCACGCTGGACGCCACGTCGCGTTACTGGCATTTCATGGGTGTGCTCTGGCTGTATCTGCTTTTGCTGCTTTGGATGAAGCTCTGAACGACGACGTTCGAACCCAGTCAAAGGTAGGAGGCAACTTGAGTCAAGCCGATCTAACCATCCCCGGGCATTCAGCCGCTATGGCCGAGCCCACATTCTCGGTCCCCGCCAAAAAGATGGCGATGTGGCTGTTCATCATCGCAGACACGGCTACTTTTGCCGGCTGTCTCTTTGCCTACGGATTTACGCGCAACGCCACTCCCAACTGGCCTCGACCTTTTCACAGCATCACCAACGTGGCGGTGATGACGCTCATCCTCCTAACCAGCAGCTTGACCATGCTCATTGGAGTGCGCTCGGCCCGGAACGGCGACAAAGCCAGGGCTTTCCGCTGGACCATAATTACAGCGGTTTGCGGAATCATGTTCGCCGCCCTCCACATTCGTGAATGGATGGGATTGATCGGAGAAGGAGCAACACTGTTCCACAATCCCTGGGGCACACCTCTGTTCAGCTCGTTGTTTTTCAGCATTACCGGCTTGCACCTGTTGCACGTAACCGGAGGCGTGGTCGCGCTGATCGCAGTGGGGCTGCGCTACCAGGGCGGACGTTACAAGGCTGATGACCTCGAAATTACAGGCCTCTATTGGCACTTTGTGGATCTGGTTTGGATGTTCGTCGTGCCGCTGGTCTATCTTCTGAATTTAGCTCACTGAGCTGGAAAGAGGCAGGAGCAAGTATGACTACCGCCGAAACGCACAAGAGCAGTGGAATGGGGAAAGACCTAGTCGTCTACGTTTGCATACTGGCCCTGGCAGGGTTACAGTTCGTCATCGCCTATCAGGATATCAGCGCGTCCCAGATGTTTGTTCGCATGCTGTCCGTCGCCGTGATTGAGGCCGCGCTGGCGCTTTTGTTCTTCATGCACTTGTCGGAGAATCGGGGCCTGTTGTGGTTTGTCGTAATCTTCACCGTTTTTGTGCTGCTGGCCATGCAATATGGATGGACCGACAGCTTCCGCCTCACCGATGGAGTACCATGGGCGAAGTAATCAAACGACCATGAAGCTCTGGAGGCCAATCGCGATTGGGGGCATTGCGCTGGTGGGACTAATCATCCTGTTGGCGCCGGTTCCGGCCTTCGCTCAGAGTTGCGCGCTTTGCTACACCCAGGCCGCATCCTCAGGCTCTCGAATGATTCAGGCCTTGAAGAGCGGCATTCTGATCCTCATCGCCCCGCCAACCTTCATGAGCATCGGCCTAATCTTCGTCTGCTATCGCAAACGCAATCAGACCAGAGAGGATGACGGAAACAAACTAAACCGCGATTGGAAAGACGACCCCTTCGACGATTCCTCATCCAAGAACAACGACTGGTAAGAACTGTTTCGTACCAGACCTTGTTTCTTATCAGTACTGTTTCGTGTGAACTGTTTTGTATCAGGGCATGCCTTCAGGCATGCCGTCAATGCTGGGCTCTGATCGCGCCTTTAGCCGCTGCATTCTGGCCGTCAGCGTCCCCTCACTGCTTGTAAACCACGCCGCCTTTCATCACGAACGTCACATTCTCCACCGCAGCAATGTCCTGCACCGGATCGCCGGAAACCGCCACGATATCGGCCAAATATCCCGCCTCAAGCGCCCCAATCTGCCCATCCCAACCCAGCAACTTCGCCCCATTGAGCAGATCAGCCTGCAGCACCGCCAGCGGCGACATGCCGTATTTCACCATGAGCACAAACTCCCGCGCCTGCGTCCCGTGAGGAAACGGTCCCACGTCAGAGCCCACCGCCATCGGGACATCCGCCGTGACCTGCTTGCGGAAGTCCCGCACCTTCAAATCCAGCGTCTGGTGCTCGCGCGCGGCCTGGGCCGGCGTAGCCGCGTGCTCGGCAAAATACTCAAAGATGGTGAAGGTCGGCACCGCGAAGATTTGCTTTTCACGCATAAGACGCATGGTCTCGTCGCCGAGTTGATTGGCATGGTCGATCGAAGCCACTCCCGCCCGCGCCGCAAACAGTGTGCCCGGCTCCCCGGTGGCATGCACCGCCACGTGCTTGCCTACACGCGCCGCCTCCTCCACAGCAGCCTTAAGTTCACCTTCGGTGTACTGGTAAATTGTGGAAAACTGGCCGTTGCGCACGGTATCCGGACCAGTCTCATAAATCTTGATGAAGTCCGCGCCCTCCTTGGACTGCTGCCGCATAACCGCCACCAACTCGGCAGCATTGTTCGCATAGTCGGCGTTGGACAGCACGTGCTGAGCAGGGTTGTAGCCGACAGCGTCTTCGTGCCCTCCCAGGATGTTGATGGCATTCCCGCTAATACGCAGCCGCGGCCCCGGAACCAGTCGCTCATCAATCGCGTTGCGAACCGCCGTATCGGCGGACCCAGCGCCTTCGGTTCCCATATCGCGTTCCGCCGTGAAGCCCGCCATCAAATCGTCGCGTGCCGCCAACAGCGCCATGATCGTGCGCCGCGGCACCGACTCCTGCACCGTCTGCAAATCCTCCGCCCCGGGATGAAGAAACAAGTGCACGTGAGCATCGATCAATCCAGGCATCAGCGTGCTGTCGCCGAGATTGATCACCTCCGCCCCCGCCGGATGCTTCACGGACGAACCCACTTCGACGATGCGCTCGCCCTGCACCAAAACCTCGCCTGGCTTCACTACGCGCCCGCTCTTAACGTCCAGCAGGCGAGCCGCGTGCAGCACAATCGCATGCGCAGATGCGGCCTGGGATGCAGTCTGCGCCGCAGAGAGTCCACACAATGACAGCAGCAGTAATAGCAATAAAGATGAGGGGAAGAGCCTTAGCTTGGTCATGTTGTCAGCAGGGAATGGTACCATTTCGCTTGTCTGGAGCGGGCACTCTTGCCCGCTGCTTTTGACTTTGCTCTTGATCTTTGCCTTTGACCTTACGCTTGCCAGCTTATCCTCCCAGCTCTAGATTCTTTAACTGCTCTAGCAACGCCTTCTCCACCTTCTTCCGGTGCTCCGCCGTCAACTTCTCTCCCCCGGAAGTCAGATAAAACGCATCGATCGCCATCTGCCCCTCCGTATCAATCAAAGCGATCTCAATATTGCACTTCTGATGAGACAGGCACGAACTGATCCGGTGAAGCAACCGCGGCCGGTCCTGCGCAATCACTTGCAGCAGCGTACTCGTCGAGGAACATTCATCGTCAAAATCAATTCGGGTCTCCACCACAACTTTGACGCGAGCGCTCTTCTCCCCGCGTTGACGGTCGCGCAGCATCTTGTCCAGATCCGCTGCGCCCGCCAAAACTGCTGCAATGCTCTCCTTGAACCGTTGCCACTCTGACAAATTCAACTCCAGAGTGCGAAAGCGGTCCGTAAAGTAGAGCGTGTCCACCACGGTTCCGGCCTGGTTTGAAAAAGCATGGGCCTTCACGATGTTCATTCCCCAGGCCGCCAGCACTCCCGTCAAAGTCGCGAACAACGACGCCCGATCCTTCGTGACCAGCGTCAGCTCATACCAATGCCGTCCCCGCTTCAGGTCCACCTGCACCGGATCGCGGCCAAACTCCTCCGCCATTTCCAGGTGCCGCATCACGTCTTCGGCGGAGTGAACGCGCAAATATCTCTGCGGGAATCCCTCCACAAAATCCTTGAACTTCGCGCCCATCACCGGAGCCAGGCTGCGCAGGCGCGCCAGCTTTTCTCCGTTTGCATCGTGCACGCGCTGGTCCGCGCTACGGTTCAAGTAGTTCGCGGCGCCGATGTAGAGCTGCCACACGTTTTCCGCTTTCCACGGCGTCAGCGCCTCCGGATTCACCGCCTTGATGTCCGCATAAGTCAGCAGACACAACATTTTCAGGCGCTCCGGCGTGCCCACTCTCTCCGCAAAAGCTGCCACCGTCTCCGGATTGAAAATGTCCCGTCGCAGTTGCGCCGACATTTCCAGATGGCTCCCGATCAGAAACAGCACCACCGCACGTTCTCCCGCGTCCACATCCAGCCGGTCCAGGCAGCGCCCGGCGATCTCCAGGCTCGCCTCCACATGATTGCCGCCAGGCACTCCTTTCCCCGTGTCGTGCAGCAACAGCGCGAGATAAAGCAACTCCGGATCTTCCAGCTCTCCCAGCAACTCCGCATACCGCTTGTCCCATTCCGCTTGCGATTGTTTCAACCGGTGCAAACTCTCAATCGCAAGAATCGAGTGTTCGTCCACCGTGAATCGATGGTAGAAATCCCGCACTACCAACGAATCGATCGGCTTCAGTTCCGGCAGCAGCAACGTGAGCAGGCGCAGCGAATGCATGGCCCGCAGCGCCTCTGCCGCGTGCGGCTGAAGCAGTGTCTCCTGCAGATAGAGCCAGAGTTCCGCCCCGCGCGGCGGAGTCACCGCCAGCGCCGGAAGCTCCTGCTCGATGCGGTGCTCCGTGGTCGCACTCAACTTCAACCCGTGATGCGCCATAAAATGAAACAGCCGCAGCAGCATCTCAGGGTCGCGCAGCGAGGAAGACTGCTGCAGAAAAATCATCCCGTCGACCACGGAAAAGTCGGGACTCGACGGCCGCGACCGCCATCCCTGAAATTGCCGCCGCAGGGAAGACCACGCCTCGGGAATCTCCTCCTGCAACTGCATCACCGTGCGTTGGACCGCGCGGGCATGCCTGAAATAAATCCGCATCCAATCCGCGGCCGTCAGCTCCGCATCCGATGCGCCAATCTTTCGTGCCGCTGCTTCGTCCTGCGCCTCCCAGCTGAGTGCATTGTCGTCGCGCCCGTGGCGAAAATGCAGAAAACACCGCGCCGCCATCAGGAACTCCAACGCCGCATCGAGTTGCTTCCGCACCGGCGCCCGCAGCGAACTCGCGTCAGGCCAGTCGCCCAGCTTGCCCATGGAGGAAATCAGCGCCAGCCAGCAAGCCACGTTGTAATCGCGCAGCCCGCCCGGCGTTTCTTTCAAATTCGGCTCCAGGTGGAATACTGTCTGGCCAAACTTCCCGTGCCGCTCCCGCGTCACCTCGGCCAGTCCCTGCAGCAACGGTTTTGCTTCCCGCATCACCAGCTTGGGAATCACTTTGTCGTGAAGCCGCGCGAATAATTCGCGATCGCCCGCCAGGTAGCGGCAATCGAGAAGAGAGATGGTGAATTCGGTATTGTTGGGATCAAAGCGGTCGCATTCCGCCAGCGTCCGCGATGCGGGGCTTAGCTTGAGCTTCAGGTCCCACAGTTCCCGCGAGAACCGCTGGACTGCACTTTTGTGAGCTTCCTCGCCCCCACGGTCGGCATGCAGAAAGAGCAAATCAATATCGGAATACGGAAACAGCCAGCCGCGCCCGAAGCCTCCAGTCGCCACCAGCGCGAACTGCCGCGGCCCCGCTTCGTCGGCCGACACCAAGTCCCGCCACAAGCGCTTGAGAATGTCTTCGATGAGCCGCGTGCGTTGCGCAACCGCGGCACGGCCGTCTCCTGTCGCCGCGAAATCGTGCGCCATTCGCGCCGACTCCTCAGCGAGAGAACTCCGCAGTTCACTGATCAGTAGAGACGCTGCCGTCATGACGATGGGTCAATGAATCGAACCCCGATGCTCTCGCGCCGCGTGTCCTTCGTAAATAGCTGGTGACACGCTGCCCTTAAGATGCCGTCCGGTCGCGTCCCGGTAGACTTGTTCCCACTCTTATTGCGATCGACACCCAAATTGCCGTGCTACAGCGCTCCCTCGCCCCGCTCCTCATTGCGGATCCGAATCGCTTCATCCACGCGCGTCAGAAAAATCTTCCCGTCGCCAATCTTCCCTGTGCGCGCCGCCCCCAGAATGGCCTGCACTGCCTTCTCCACCATCGTGTCCGCCAGCACCACCTCCAGCTTGGTCTTGGGGATAAGATCCACGCTATATTCGCGGCCCCGGTAAACCTCGGTATGGCCCTTTTGCCGCCCGTGCCCACGCACCTCGAGCACCGTCATGCCCTCGACGCCGATCTCCTGCAGCGCACTCTTCACCGCTTCCAGCCTGGAGTTCTGGATGACTGCTTCCACCTTGGTCATGATGTTGTTCTCATGTTCGTGCTCCCTCAAGCGAGATCCATGCGAACACAATACAGCACGCGCTCACTCTATCGTTTGGCACCGCGCCACGGAAATCGAAACTATTTATCGCTCCCATCAGGATTTGTTATGCAAATTTCTGGCTTTCACTTCGCGGGCCCCTTCTGCTCTTCCGGAGTCGCCGGTGGCTTGGCGAATTTCGCGTCGTCCACCGGTACGTTCTGCTTGACCTCGCTCACCTGAATCGTGAACCTCCCGTTCGGTCGCGCCAGCGTCCAGCGGTAGGGAATCTTCACCCCGTTCGCTTCCCGGTAATCCGCATAATCGATCTGCGTGGGCATCAGTCCAAACGGCGTGTCGCCATATCGCACCAGCCGCACCAGCAACCCCGACTTGTCGTCAAAATACAGTCGCAACGGTGGTTTGCCCTCGCGCGCCCCAACCACCACGTAGGCATCATGGTCGTCCACCTTCTCTGTACCTTGCACCTGCGCTTCGCTGAACATCCCCTTCAGGTGCGCCGCAAAGTGCAGATCCGCGTCCATCGCCGCCGCATCCAGTTCTGACCCGTGCATCTCACGCACCGACCGCCCCGGAGCGCCCAGCCAGCCTGCGTGACCGTCGAACGCCGTCACACTGTCTCCGTCAGGCGTGTGCGTAAACGATATCCGCTTGTCCGGATCCTTCGAGAAAATATCAATCGGAATGTTCCGGTCACCAAAAGTGATGGTGCCCTTCATCACCCGGCTCGTAATCTTGTCCATCGCGGCTCCACCCGCCGCCTGCAGATATTTGTCGATCAACTGGTCGGCCGATGGCCCGCTTGCCTCCCTGCCTTCGCCCTTCTTCTCTTCGGGCTTCCTGGCCTCGAACACCCCCGGCTTCGGCTCTTCTCCCATCACCACCGGCGTCGCCACCGGATCGGTACTGCCCCGGTGGCACGAATAACAGGTCACGTTAAGATGTCCTTCGAAGTTTTCCTTATTAATGGCGAACATCATCGCCATCATTTTCCGCGCGGTTTGTTTCGGCTTCTTGTCGTCCTTCTCGAATGCGCCCTCCACGTGGCAAAACTGGCACTCCACGCCCAGGGACGCCGCGAGGAACTGCATCCCGGGAACCAACTGATCGGCCGGAATGCCCTTAAGCACCTGGATGTTCTTATACTGCTCCTCGGCCTTCTTCGGCCCGGCACCGTTAGCAGCCGCGGGCGCCGCTCCCGACTGTGCCTTCGCGCCGCCCATCACAACTCCGCAAATCGCCAGCAAAGCGATCGTCCCAAGCACCAACACTAGTTTCCTCTTCATCGATTGAAGCCTCATAGAAATGTAGGAACCCATCTCCTCCGCCGCCCTCCGCGCATTTCTCCGCTCACTCCGCGATTCAAGCCTGCCCGACGTCCATGGCTGCATAACCTACGAGGATGGAGCGCTTTCACGGCCGGTTGCTGTAAACGTACTTGCCCGAAACCTCCGCGATCACGAACTTCGCCGGCAAGACACCATCTACTTTCGCCTTTTGATGCTGAGGCACAAACAAGAATATCCGAGTGCTCCCAGCCCAGTCCCGCTGCAGATCCGCATCGCTCAAATAGATTTTGGGCGCGTCCGCAAAGGTCGAACCAAACCACATCGAAGTGGTACGTCCTTCCACCAGTTCAATGGGCCGCCGCAGGTAAAACAGCAATGACGATCCCAGCGCCTGGTCGCCATAAATCATCACCTTGTCCTCTGGCCGCGCCCGCGCCGCGATCTCCTCAGCCAACTGCTTCGACGATAGATAAGGACCAAATCGCCCCAGCGCAATGTGCGCCGCCACCAGGAACAGCGCCAGTCCCACCGCCAGCACCCACGTCGCGGAACAATGGCGCCGGAACAGACGTAGAATGAACGACACCAAGGGAGCCACCAGCAGCACGACTGCCGCCAGCGCCGCCGGCAGCCGCAGCGCCGCAAACGACGCGTAGGTTAAATCCAGCATGTGCGACGTCGAAAGCGTATACGGATTTGTCTCCTGCTCGCTCAGCAAACGTCCAATATCAGCCTCGAACGCCAGGTTCCGCGACCGCCACAGCCCCACCACCAATATCGCGCTGGCTGCAATCCCAATCCCGGCAAGCAAGCCCGCCGAGGTCCTCATCCAACCCGCCCGCACTCCACTTTCGCACTCCGCCCCCTCGCACTTGGCAATCCCATCCGCCAGCAACAACAGAAGCGGCAGATACGCCGGGAATGTGTAGTACTCCTGGTTGGTCGAGAGGGAAAAAAAGATCAACACCAATCCCGCCAGAATCCAGCACAACAGCCGCGTCCGCGAAGCAAAATCACTTTCCCGCCGCATGCCGCTCTGCTTCGTGGTCCCTGAACCGCTGCGTCGGCTTCGCCACGCTTCCACCGCAGTCCTCACTGCCGCCGGCAGATACAAACTCCACGGAAACAACCACACCAGGTGCAGCGTCCAGTACAGCGCAGCCGGAAGCTTGTTGTAATCTCGCGGATACCGCTTCCCCAGGAATCTCAGGAAATGTTCATTCACGAAATAAAACCAGAAGAAGCCGCGATGCTCGGCAGTGCCTGGATTCCGCAAACCCGCCAGAATGTGCCACGGCGCTGCGATCGCCAGAAGCAATGCCAGCCCGGAAATCAGCCGGAACTCCCGCCACCGCCGCCATTCTCCCGTGACCAGCAGAAAGAAAAATGCCGCTCCAGACGGAAACACCAGCGCGATCAGCCCTTTGGTCAACACTCCCAACGCCATCATCGCGTATCCCGCGTACCATCGCCAGGATGCGCCTGCCGGCTCCAGCGCCGTCAGGAAAAAATACAGCGCCGCGGCAATCAGCAGACTCAGCAGCACTTCCGGAATCAACACGCGCGTGAACAGGTAGACCCCCACGCACGTGTAAACGAACAATCCAGCGTAAATCCCAGTTCGTTCTCCGAACGCGCGACGGCCCCAGCAAAATGCCAGCACTCCCAGCAGCATCACCGACAGCACCATCGGCACCCGGGTGCTGAATTCGTTCACTCCCAAAACCTTATAACTCAAAGCCACCAGCCAGTAGGGAAGCGGCGCCTTCTCCAGATACCGGACGCGATTCACATGCAGCGTGACGTAGTCTCCCGTCACCACCATCTCGCGCGCCGCCTCCGCGTGCGTACTGTCGGCATCATCCAGCAGTCCGGGACTAAACATCGACCCCACATATACCGCCAGAAACACCGCAGCCAACGCCCAGTATGAAACTCTGGACCCGCGCCAGCTCAGCTTTTCATCTGCCGTGAGAGATGCCGGATTTGCCATCAAAGGGATGAGCCCAGCTCAGTCTTTACAATACCAGCGCAACCAGACAAAGGCCGGCAAGTCTTCCGGAGCATCGCCCTGAGTTTTTCAATTGCAAAATTACCCGATTACCAAATTACTCAATTTGTCTCATTATTCAATTTTCTTGGCGCGGATAAAATATTGCCACTTATCCACTCCCGCCGGCACCGCCACGTCAAAGAATCCAACCATCATTTCCTGCGACGTCTGGTCGCCCCACGTCACCGTCTTCTCCGGGTCAGGATTATGAGGATTGTTCCTGGAATTGTCATACCAGGCCACCGCCCGCAGCTTGGTCCCCGCTTTCAACTCCCGCGGCTCCGCCAGCTTGTAACTCAACTGCCAGTGAAAGTGATAATTCACTCGCAGCAACGTCTCCACGCTCCCGTCGTCGTGCACAATGTCATATTCAAACCGCTTCCCCCGCAGGTGCATATGCGGAAATAGACTCAGCAGGGTCGCATCGTTGGGCAGTGTTCCCTGCACCTCCACGCGAAAATCTTCCGCTCCCGGCGGAATCATCAGCGCATGATTGTTCAATTGCAGCGTGATCACCCTCTGCTTCGGCGGACTCTTCGCGAACACCAGCCCCACGCTCGTCTCATCGCTCGCGGCCTCGCCGTTCGTCGTGTAATGCATCTGAAACACCAGATCCGATCCTGCCGGAACGAACTTCGCAATCCCATCCGCCCATCGGTCCGGCGCACTTCCCGGCGCGTACACCAGCAGCAGATCGCTGGTGGTCTCGTGCGCTTGCCGGCGTTCCTCCGGATCGCTCAACATTGATGCCGTGAACGCCTCCCCCACCGGAGCATGCCGCAACCAGGGCGAATCCGGAGGACGAATGTACACCACGGCATGGTGCACATGCGCTGCGCTTGAGGGCCGCACCTCCACGATCTGCACCCACTTGTCCTCCGCAAAGTGCGTTGCCGCAATCTCGTACGTATATTCCACCTCGCCTCGCGCCGGAATCTGCACCGGCTTCGGCATCTTCACCACCACGTCCGGCTGCGGAATATTCCATCCCTCGCTCCACTGCCGCAGCGCCGGCGCATCTCGTGCGTCTCCCGCGGGCCCTCCAGCTTTTGCCCAAGCAGCAATCGTCTTAATCTGCTCCGCACTCAAAGACGGGTCATTCGCAAAATGTCCGTACCGCGGATCGGCAAACCACGGCGGCATCATCCTCATCTCAACCGCAGCCGCCATTTTCCCCGCCCAAGACCGCGTCTGCTCGTAAGTCACCAGCGGCATCGGCGTAGCTTCGCCGCTCCGGTGGCAACTCTGACATGTACTCTGGAGTATCGGAACCACATCCCTATAAAAAGTAGGCGCGGACTCAGTCTTCGCTTTCTGATCGGAGCCCTCAAGCCCGGCTCCCGCCAAAAGCACCAGCACCCCAGCCGCCGCGAAAACCATCGCGACCATTCTCCGAACGGTCGCCCGGCCTTCTCTCGTTCCACTCATGACTCTGCCTTTACTATTTCCAGCTGATCTTCAGTCTCGCACAACCTTAAGTAGCGGCGGAGTTTGATCACGTCTTCTTTCTGGCACGTCTTCTAATTCCTCTGTGCCCTCTGTGGTAAAGATCTTCCTTCGCCGCGCGACGTGCCGCGCACCCCTCCGCGCAAAAATGCTACATTGATCGGTTCATGTCCGCACCCAATTCCATCTTCGTTCGAGCCTGCAAGTCCCAGCCCGTCGAGCGCACTCCCGTTTGGTTCATGCGCCAGGCCGGGCGCTACATGCCCGAGTACCGCGCCATTCGCAAGCAACATTCCCTGCTCGAAATCTGCAAGAAGCCTGCACTCGCCGCCGAAGTCACCATCACCGCCGCTGAAATCCTCGGCGTCGACGCTGCCATCATTTTCGCTGACCTGCTTCTTCCACTCGAGGTCATGGGCCTGCCCTTTCACTTCTCTGCCGGAGAAGGCCCCGTAATCGAGAAACCCGTCCGCACCACCCAAGACGTGGCCCAACTCCGCACTGACCGCGCCGCCGAACTAGGTTATGTCGCCGAGGCAGTGAGTCTGGTCGCGAAACATTTTGCCGAAAAGCTTCCTGTCATTGGTTTCTGCGGAGCGCCCTTCACCCTGGCCAGTTACATGATCGAAGGCGGCGGTTCGCGCCACTATCTCCATGCCAAGAAGCTGATGTACAACTCCCCGGCGGATTGGGATTCGTTGATGCGCAAGCTGGTGGACGTCACCGCCGAGTACTCCGCCGCCCAAGTGCGAGCTGGCGCCGATGTCATCCAGATTTTCGATAGTTGGGTCGGCTGCCTCAGCGTCGAAGATTATCTCCGTTACGTCCTGCCGCACGTAACAACCTTGGTCAAGCGCCTGCAGAAAACCGGCGCGCCCATCATTTATTTCGGCACCGACAGCGCCACTTTACTTCCCGCGATGAATGAGACTGGAGCCGAGGTCATCGGCCTGGACTGGCGCATTCCGCTCGACAAAGGTTGGAGCGATCTCGAACATCGCTGCGCCGTGCAGGGCAATCTCGATCCCGTCCTGCTCTTCGCGGATTGGAAAGAATTAAAGTCCCGCGCCGAACACATCCTTCGCCTCGCCGCCGGTCGCCCCGGCCACATCTTCAATCTAGGCCACGGCATCCTTCCCGAGACCCCAGTCGAAAACGTGAAGAACCTCGCCCGCTTCGTGCAGGAAAATTCGGCAGCGAATCGTGCGGCCCGAAGCCCGAAAGCTGAAGCCCGAAGCCCGCACTCATGACCCGCATCGCCATCATCGGCGGCGGCATCTCCGGACTCACCGCCGCTTTCACCCTTGAAGACCATCGCCGCGCCGGCGCAGTCGAATACATTCTTTACGAATCTTCGTCCCGTCTCGGCGGCGTCCTCCGCACCGAGCACATCCACGGCTGCATCGTCGAAGCCGGACCCGACTCCTTCATCACCGAGAAGCCCTGGGCCGCCGATCTCTGCCGCACCCTCGGCCTCGGCAACCAG
>Ga0210404_10000079_pt1 | contig 73074 bp, 64 predicted proteins | sample IncBWH28MmetaG_FD_155455 | JGI IMG/M metagenome (GOLD analysis project Ga0210404, IMG submission 155455) | Forest soil microbial communities from Barre Woods Harvard Forest LTER site, Petersham, Massachusetts, United States - Inc-BW-H-28-M | ecosystem: Environmental > Terrestrial > Soil >... | reverse complement strand
CCTGCATATCCGGCGGTCAGCACGATGTTTCCGGGTATCTGATGCTCCACATTCAGGTTCATTTGCTGCACTCTGCCCTGCTTGAAGTTGAGGTTTTGCGCCTGGATCGTGCCGGGGAATGTGTTGATGGGAGGCGGCGTTGTGTAAGGCCCGATTACGCCGCCACCGAGGTTCTGAAGGAGAACGCGCTGCACGCCGCAGTTGAGGGTCGTGTTGTTAAACGGGCACGGATTGAATGGGAAGAGAAACCCGAGGTTTTGTGATTCGGCAAGGTAAGGTGGGTTCTCCCACAGTCCCTGCCCGCCCTGGTTCCACGATGAGTCGTGGAAGATGGCGTATCCGCCGCGAATGACCAGGTTCTCGCGTCCAGAGGGCTTCCACGCAAAGCCAATCCTAGGCTCTACAGCAGTCTTGTCCATCTTAATTCCGACCCTACCGTCGGACGGGACGCAGAAGGTACATCCCGATAGGGCTGGAGCTATCGCGGGACTCCGGCCGGCGATGTACAACTTGCCGGACGAGAAATCAAAGTCGGCCTGCCGATTCTGCGCTTCCGTCACCGGAGTTACAAAAGCCCAGGCGAAGCCAAGATTCAACGTCAGGCTCTTGGAAACCCGCCAATCGTCCTGGACAAACGGGCGCCAGAGCTTCCACCGGCGGCCGGTAGTCGCTCCCAGGAACGTCTGGTCATGAATTCCCAAGCCGACCTGACCGATGAGCATATCCGCAGTATTGTCGCCGGTCATATCGAACGGAATCAGGAAGCCGTCCTGGAAGGCGCCGGTTCGCACATTCATCTGCTGAGCGCGCAGTCCGCCGCCGACACGAACGTTGTGTTTCCCACGAATCATGTCGAAGGAATCGGAGATTGAGAATACGTTGGTGCCGCCCTGGAACGGCGCAAACCCGCGGTCGCCAGCGGCCCAGTAAGCGCCGCCGGTCAGTATCGATGTGCTGCCGCAGCTGATGCAGTCTTGTGTAGCCTGGTTCAGGGCTGCCGGGTAACCGGTGATGCTGTCGCATTTGCTTCCCAGGTTCGCGCCCTGAATCCCTACGCTGGAAGAAAAGCAAGTACCGCTTTGCAGGGTGGTGAAATGATTGAAAATCCGGTTGAACCCCGCGTTGACCTGGTTGATGGTGCGATCGGAAAATACGTGCGTCTCTGAAACCGCTACGTTCCTTCCGTGGTTTTGGATGTGTTCCGAGCTGCCGAAGGCATTCGACTCCGCGAATCCCGGAGGGCTGCCACCGGGGACGAACGAGGTTGCCTGATCGTAGCTGAAGCGCGCGAACGCGGAATCCTTTGCGGAAAAATTGTGATCCAGGCGAACGTCAAACTCACCTTCATCAATCGCACGTACTGGAGAATTGGCAAAGTTGAAGCCTACGGACGCACCGTTGTTCACATTGCTCACAGGATAAAGCTGGAGGATGGCAAGCCCGGCTGGGTCAATCATTCCCCCCGTCCCGACCAGGCCGTTTGGAATCTTGTTGCAGGGTGATCCGCCGCTTTGGGTGCCATCGAAGGTTGGAATCGGAGTTCCCGTGCTGTCACACTGGAACGGCCCGAATCCGTTGAAAGGATTGCCAAGATCGAAGAAACCGTCAGCGTTGGCCGTTCCGTTAAAAAGTCCCGGACGCGCCACGCCGAAGGGATCGTTGGTGTAGTCACCCCCCAACATCTGCGGCGTAGGAACCACGCCGGTGAAGGGGGTTCCGTGACGCTGCCGCTTACCCTGGTAGTCCACGAAAAAGAAAGTCTTGTCTTTTTGGATCGCGCCACCCAGCGCCCCGCCGAACTGGTTCAGGTTGAACTGTTGCTTCTTGGACGGGACGCCGAAATCAAAGGCCTTGGCGTCGAGCTTTGTGTTGCGGAAAAACTCGAAGAGAGAACCGTGCAGTTTATTCGAGCCGGACTTGGTGGTGACCAGTACGGTCGGGCCCGCGCGCGTGCCCCATTCAGCCGAGTACGTATAAGTCAGCACCTTGAATTCCTGAATGGCGTCAATCGAAGGCAGAATCGCGATTCCGCCAGCGGTCAGTTCGTTGTTGTCGTTGCCATCCAGCAGCCAGTCCGTGCTCTGGGCACGCGATCCGCCCACTGAAAGCGAAAACGTTCCTCGCGCCGAGACTTCGCTGCTTGGACCTCCGTTGAAGAAGCTGTTGGGGTTCGTCTCCTGCGTAGTGCCGGGCGTTAGTGTTGCCAACTGCACAAAGTCGCGGCCATTCAAAGGCAGTTCGGCAACTTGCTCGGATGTGATGACCTGGCCCAGGGTGGGATTCGAGGTCTCTACCGCCACTTCAGTTGCGCTCACCTCAACCGATGTCGAAACCGAGGCGGGGTTGAGGGCGAAATCCACTTCACGCTGCTCATCCACTTGCAGCCGGATGTCCTTCTGTTCGGTAGTCTGGAAACCTTGAGATTCCACTCGAATCGTATAGAAAGCGACGGGCAGGAGGGGGATCAGGTAGTGTCCTGAGTCGTCGGTCTTTGCCTCGCGGGAAAGGCCTGTGCCTTGTGAAGTAGCCTTCACGGTCGCTCCTGAGACGACCGCGCCCGCCTTGTCGGAAACAGTTCCCGAAAGACTGCCGGTTGCCTGACTGATCGCGCGCGGACAGACCGACAACGCCAACGAACAGAAAACGACGACGAGCAGCGCCCTCTTTTTCAGCATTACTACTCCTTTTCGGCGGCCACACCGAATGACGAAGCGACTTTCCGTTTAGCATTAAACCGGGAGGTCTTTAGACCGTAGAACGGCCTTATAAATGGCCGCTCCTTCCTAAGTCAAGACTTTTCGGTAGTAGAAAAATATTAGTGGTCGGGTTTTTCCTTTTTTGCACAGGTTGGGTGGGGAAAAACCGCGATGGCTGTCCGAGGATTGGGACTTTTTTTGGGGGGATGACACGTCGAAGAACCGAGCTAGTTTCGGCCTTGAACCGCCCACTCTGCATCAAAACGCGCGCGATCGTAGAAGGATTTTTGCGTTCCGACGCCCGTCGTCGAAAGGCCAGCATATAGATTGGCGCGCCGTACCGCCTCTTGTTCCGGTACGCCTTCTGCGAGGAATACGGCGAAACTCCCGATGAATGCGTCGCCCGCGCCGCTGCTGTCGATACTCTTCACGGCAAACGGAGGCACGTGTTCACTCAAGCCGCGGCCCGCCAGGAGAGATCCGTTGGCTCCCAACGTGATGATGACGCGGCGAATGCCGCCCGCCACCAGTTTCGCCGCGCATTTCCTCGCGTCTTCGACATTCCGAACCGCAACCCCGGTGATGGTTGCGGCCTCACTCTCGTTCGGAACGAGGTAGTCAAGGTCCGTCAATGCGCGCATTTCGACAGGCTGGCCGGGTGCCGGGTTCAGGATGCAGCGAATCCCATGCTTCCGCGCAAACCCGATCGTGTAGTAAACCGTTTCCAGCGGGATCTCAAACTGAAGGACGATACAATCGGCGGTTTTCAACATCTCAGCCGCGGCGTCAACATCCGCCGCTTTCAGGGCGTCGTTGGCTCCCTTGACTACCAGAATGCGATTTTGACCGTTGGGTTCGACGAAGATCGGCGCAACGCCGCTGGATAGTCCCTCCACCTGCCTGACGTGGGTTGTGTCGATACCAAGTTTCTTGAAGTTCTCGATCGTAGCCGGGCCGAACAGGTCGCTTCCAACTCGTGCCACCATGAACACATCCGCACCACAAAGACGAGCGGCGACCGCCTGATTCGCGCCTTTTCCCCCGAATCCAAGATCGAATTTCTGTCCGAAGATTGTTTCCCCGGGCTTTGGGAACTGGTCCGTGAAGGTTGTCAGATCGATGTTGGCACTTCCAACCACGGCAATGCGAGGGCGCCTGGCCATAATTTTCTTGAGAGACCCTGAGAACGCCGAGTCTATTTCGCGCACCCGATTGTGTCAACAGAGATGACGGGCACGTAACTGCCGGACAACTCTCATTCGAGAACAATGAGCGCCTGGCACAGATTATCCGGTCGAAGTTTTTCTGCTATAGTTGCGTTCCTCGGAGGTCGCGTCCCATGCCCCGAATTGTGCGCTGTGCCTTGATTCAAGCCAGCAATGCGCTCAGCACGGAGCGCCCCCTTGCCCAGATCAGGAAAGCGATGATCGACAAGCACCTGAAGTTGATCGAACAGGCGGCGCGAAGAAAAACGCAGGTCCTGTGCCTGCAGGAGCTTTTCTACGGCCCTTATTTCTGCGCGGAGCAGAATGCACGCTGGTATGAGTTAACCGAGCGCGTGCCAGATGGTCCGACGGTGCGCCTGATGCAAAAGGTTGCCGCTAAACACCACATGGTAATCGTGGTTCCGGTTTATGAAGAGCAAATGCCCGGAGTTTATTTCAATACCGCCGCGGTAATCGATGCCGACGGCCGCTATCTGGGAAAATACCGCAAGCACCACATCCCGCACTGCCATCCCGGGTTCTGGGAGAAGTTTTACTTCACGCCGGGCGATCTTGGATACCCGGTCTTTGAGACCAAATACGCGCGGGTCGGCGTCTACATTTGCTATGACCGCCATTTCCCCGAGGGTGCGCGCATTCTGGGATTGAACGGTGCGGAGATCGTGTTTAACCCTTCGGCCACCGTTGCCGGCCTCTCGGAATATCTGTGGGAACTCGAACAGCCCGCGCACGCGGTCGCCAACGGTTACTTTGTCGGCGCCATCAATCGCGTAGGCGTCGAAAAACCGTGGAGCATTGGAGAGTTTTATGGCAAGAGCTACTTCTGCAATCCGCGCGGCAAGATTATCGCCCAGGCCAGCCGGAATAAAGACGAAGTGGTAGTCGCGGATCTCGACCTGGACATGATCGCGGAAGTCCGCAAGGTGTGGCAGTTCTTTCGCGATCGCCGGCCGGAAAGCTACGGCCCGCTCACTGCGCAGACTGGAGAGACGGCGGCCGCGGACTGAAGAGCAAACCTTGCAGAGAGGTTGCGGCTTGATCGCGACCGCCAATTCGATATTTCCGAACCGAAACGCATGACCACGTCCGAACCTTCCGCTCTCCGATCTCGAATCGAATCCAGTCCTCTCTACAATCCTGACCTTGCGCCCGCCCAGGCCGACCGCCGGCATTGGGGTACGTACAACTTCGCGGCGCTGTGGATTTCGATGTCGGTGAACATCCTCACTTACATGCTGGCGGCGAGCTTGATCCAGGGTGGGATGAACTGGAAACAGGCGGTGACGACTATTTTTCTGGGCAACGTGATCGTGCTGGTCCCCATGCTGTTGAACTCTCATCCCGGAGCCAAGTACGGTGTTCCCTTCCCAGTTCTGGCTCGCGCTTCATTCGGAGTGCTGGGTGCCAACGTGGCCGCAGTGCTGCGGGCGCTGGTGGCATGCGGCTGGTTCGGCATTCAGACCTGGATCGGTGGCGAAGCCATCAGCACTCTTCTGGCCACGCTGGCCCCAGGATGGAAGACCTTTCCATACGCGACTGCCATTTGCTTTCTTTTGTTCTGGCTGATCAACCTCGCCGTCATTCTCATGGGGATTGAATACATTCGAATCCTGCAGGGGATCAGCGCCCCGGTGTTGCTAGGAGTTGGGTTGCTGCTTTTGGCATGGGCCTATCACAGTGCGGGCGGATTCGGCCCCATGCTGGCCGCTCCCTCGCGGTTCAAGAACTTTTCCGACTTCCTGAAATTTCTGATTCCAGCTCTAAATGGCACCGTGGGATTCTGGGCGACTGTCTCGCTGAATATTCCCGACTTTACGCGATTCGCGCGGAACCAGCGGGAACAAATCGTCGGACAGGCTCTGGCGCTCCCGACAACGATGACACTCTATGCCTTTATTGGCATCGCTGTAACCTCGGCCACAGTCGTGATTTACGGCACGGCCATCTCGGATCCGGTGCAGTTGCTTAGCCGTTTTCACTCGCCCGTAGCAGTCGTGATCTCGCTCATCGCGATTCTGCTGGCTACGCTGAACGTCAACATAGGGGCCAACGTCGTGTCACCGGCAAACGACTTCTCGAATCTGTGGCCCCGGCGGATCAGCTTCCGCACCGGCGGCGTGATTACTTGCTTCATGGGTATTGTGCTGATGCCGTGGAAGCTACTGGCGGACTACAAGACATTCATCCTCGGCTGGCTGGGGGGCTACGCTGCTTTTCTCGGGCCGGTCGCAGGCATCATGATCTGTGACTATTTCGTTGTGCGACGATGTGTTTTGCGGGTGGACGATCTCTATCTTCGCGGCGGCATCTACGAATACTCCAACGGGTTCAACTGGCGCGCGGTGATTGCGCTCGCGTTGGGAGCGGGAACCGCACTAGTCGGGCTGGCGGTTCCGTCAGTGCGTGTTCTTTACGACTATTCCTGGTTCGTGGGCTTTGCTGTTTCTTTCGCAGGCTATTACGCGATGATGAAGTTTCAGCGCCCGACTGTGCTTTCGCCGACAGCAGCCTCCTAAGTTCAGCTCTTCGTTTTTGTCGTTTCCTGAAACTCGGGCAGAACATCGCGTTGATAGATGTCCAGCGTTTGTTCCTCGTCCCCACACATTAGGTACAAATTGAACTGAGTAACCCCCACGCCGGCCAATTTTCGCAGTTTCTCGCGATGCGCCTTCGCCGGCCCGACCAGGCAAAAGCGATCGACCACTTCGTCAGAAACAAAGTTGGCATTATCACTTTCCACCACGCAGTGGTGCAGATAGTCGTAGCCGCCCCTGTCCTGCACGTACGAAGTGAGTGCCGGAGGCAGATCCTCCGGCTTGTACTGCCGAATGAGGTCCATCACGTGGTTTGAAACCAAGGCGGGAAACCAGCGTACGCGTTCGCGCGCCACAGCCAAATCGTCAGAAACCCAAACCGGAGCCGCCGCCATCACTTCGATCTGGTTCGGATCGCGACCCGCGGCACGGGCGCCTTCCTTTACGAATCCGAGGCACCAGGAAATCAAATCAGGATCGGCAAACTGCAGAATGATCCCGTCGGCGACCCGGCCCGCCATGTGCAGTACCTTGGGCCCGTAGCCCGCGATCCAGACGTGCGGAGGGACTTCGGCCCAGGTGAGGCGCGTGGGCTGACCTTCGTATTCGATTTCGAGGCCGGCAGTAAGATCACGAAAAACTTTTACTGCGGCTTCCAACTGCGACCAACTGACGGGCTTCTTGCCGAGCACGCGTCTCGAGCTGTCCCCGCGTCCGATGCCCAGTTCCATCCTGCCGCCCGAAATCAGATTCAGTGTGGCGAACAGGCTGGCCGTCACCGTGAGATCGCGAACCGCGGGATTGGTGACCAGAGTGCCGAGGCGCATTCCGCGAGTGTTCGCGGCCATCAGGGTGAGCAAAGGGTACGGTTCCTTCCATAAAACGTGGGAATCGAAGATCCACCCGTATCGGAAACCGGCAGCTTCGGCCTGACGCGTCAGACCGACAATGCGCTCAACCGAAATGTCTGGCTTTATCGTGATGCCAAACTGCATGGGGGCCCCTTTCACTACTCGACAAATTCGTGGAACTGAGTGCGGCAGTTTAGCATAGAATTCCTCTTTCATCTCAGCCGCCAGCGGAGGGATCGATGGGCTTTGACACGATCATCAGCAACGGGTCCATCGTGACTGCAACCGATACCTACCTGGCAGATGTTGCCATTGCGGATGGCAAGGTCGCGGCCATCGGCAAGGACTTTCCTCGACAGAATGCCACGAAGGTTCTCGACGCTTCCGGGAAGTATGTCTTCCCCGGCGGCATTGACGTGCATACGCATCTCGACATGCCGTTTGGCGGCACCACTAGCGCCGACGATTTTGAAACCGGCACACGCGCGGCGGCATTCGGTGGAACGACCACACTGATCGACTTTGCCATCCAGTACAAAGGCCAGTCGCTGCGACAAGCTTTCGATACCTGGATGGGCAAAGCCTCAAAGAAGGCCGTCTGCGACTATGCCTTCCACTGCATCGTGACTGACATCGGCAACGGTCAACTGCAGGAGATGAGTGCCCTGGTGGGAGAGGGTGTCACCAGCTTCAAACTCTTCATGGCCTATCCCGGCGTCTTCATGCTCGATGACGCCAGCATCTTCCGGGCGTTGCAGGCTACTGCGAAAAACGGCGGGCTCATTTGCATGCACGCCGAAAATGGAAGTGCGATCGACGTCATTGTGCAGCAGGCGCTGGCAGAAGGAAAGAAGGCGCCGAAGTATCACGCTCTGACTCGGCCCACAACAGCGGAGGCAGAGGCGGTATCCCGTGCGATTGCACTGGCGGAGATAGCGGGAGCTCCAATCTACATCGTCCATTTGAGCTGTAATGAGGCGCTGGAGAAGGTCCGAGAAGCGCGCGACCGCGGCCTACCCGTCTACGCCGAGACTTGTCCGCAGTACTTGTATCTCTCGATCGAAAACTTTGACGTCCCCGACTTTGAAGGCGCGAAGTATGTCTTTACCCCACCGCTGCGGGAAAAATGGCATCAGGAAAAGCTCTGGAGCGGCCTCAAGCGGGATCATCTGCAGGTCGTCTCCACCGATCATTGCCCATTCTGCTTTAAGGAACAGAAAGAACTCGGACGCGACGACTTCACGAAAATCCCGAACGGCGGCCCCGGCATTGAGCATCGCATGAGTTTGATTTACTCCGGGGGTGTTGCCCAGGGCCGCTTCAGCGTGAATCGATTCGTCGAGCTGGTTTCTACAACTCCGGCAAAACTCTTTGGTTTGTATCCTCGGAAAGGAACGATCGCCGTCGGCAGCGACGCCGATCTTGTGATCTTCGATCCCAACCGCAAACACACGATTAGCGCCAAGACTCATCACATGCGAGTGGATTACTCGATGTTCGAGGGCATCCAGGTGACGGGTATGCCCGACGTCGTTCTTTCCCGAGGCCGCGTCGTGGTGGAAGGAGAAAAGTTTCTGGGCCGTGCCGGCCAGGGAGAATTTCTGCGGAGGTCAACTTACTCCCAAGTGAATGGGTAGACTCTGCCTGAATCCTGCTGGCACAATCGGCCAGAAAAAACGAGGCTAGCGGAGGGCTGAAAGAAGCGCATCCTTCCAGCGTCTCGTGTCGATTCGCCAGCACACTTTGGCTTTCCGTTCCGCGTCCAAGGTGTGCGCCCAAACTGGTCGGTTACGCTCGTCCCCGGCCACGTTAAGGCGGTCCACAACGGTCATGCCTCGGGTCAGTTCACTCTGCGTCTCAACCTCCACATAATGGGCGCTCCACTCGGTTCCTACCGTCGGATCGAGAGCAATGCACATTGCAACCGGGTCGGGCAGCGAGATGCCGTCCTCTCCGGTCTGCACCTTGTACGCGCGGCGGGCGTGACTGTTGCATTCGATAGCAAAGCGAGCAAGCACGTTATTGAATTCTTGAATGCGCGCGATATCGTTTTGATTCACGACGGCATCTCCTCGCGAGAGTTGCCAGCCGACGAGTTCCACGGGGAGACCACTGAGCATGACGATGCGGGCCGCTTCGGGATCGACCCAGATGTTGTATTCGGCGGCCGGCGTTACGTTTCCTTCACAGCACGGGGCGCCTCCCATAACTACGCAGCGGCCGACTTTCGCAGCGATTTCTGGCTTCTTGGCCAGTGCGAGAGCGAGATTGGTGAGCGGCGCCAGCGTCACGATTACCACGCCGGGGTTCACGTCGATTACGTCAATAATCGCATCGACAGCGTGCAACTCTCCGGAAGACTTCCGAGGACGCGGATAGTTGTGATCTCCGAGTCCGTCTCGCCCATGAAACCAGGTTGCGTTCTGATACTCACGCAAGAGGGGCTTTTCTGCACCCGCATAGACTGGAACATCGGCTCCGCAGAGTTCAACAGTATAGAGCGCGTTCAGCGTGGCCTGTTGCACGTTCACATTCCCGGCGACCGTCGTGATCGCGACCACCCGGACATCGAGCGCACGCAGAGCCATGATGAGAGCAACTGCATCGTCGGAGGCCGTGTCGGTATCGATCAGAAAGGCGCGTGGCACGCGCGTAGGATAGCAGACGCTCTGGTTGTCTGGCCGCGCGTGTCGCATCCGCTGGGTGGTGTAGGAATACTTGTGGCGTGGACAAAAGAGGAGTACAGTTACACACTTTCCAGCCCTCACAACGCCCGAAGGAGAACCGATGTTCACGCCATCGAGTCTGAGCATTGCGCTGTTGATGATGATCACGAGCGCCGTCTGCTGGGGTTCATGGGCGAACACCTACAAAGGCGTTAAGGGCTATCGTTTTGAGCTTTTCTACTGGGATTATGCCATTGGGATCTTCTTGGTTTCACTGGCGCTGGCCTTCACGATGGGCAGTACGGGAAACGACTCTTCCAGTTTTCTGAATAACGTCCGCGCAGCGGACACCTCGAACGTTGTTAATGCCCTCATTGGAGGGGCGCTGTTCAATCTCGCTAATCTCTTGCTCGTGGCTGCGATCGACATGGCCGGACTCGCCGTCGCGTTTCCCATTTCAATTGGAATCGCTCTGGTAGTCGGAACTGTGCTGAGCTACGTCCTTCAGCCAAGAGGAAATGCCGCTTTCCTGGCTCTTGGAGTCGCGTGCGCGTTTATTGCGGTGCTTTTGGACGGCAAGGCGTATGGCAGTCTCGCCGCGGCAGGACGGTCCGCCTCAAAGAAAAGTCTGATCACGTGTGTGGTCTCAGGAGTCCTGATGGGATTGTGGGCCCCGTTCATGACGCATGCGATGACGCGTGGCAATCCGTTGGGACCTTATAGCGCTGCAGTCTTCCTGACGCTTGGAGCATTGCTATCATGCTTCATCTGGAATATTTATTTCATGAAACACCCGCTGGTTGGGGAGCCAGTAAGCTTTAGTGGATTTTTCAGCGGGCCAGCCTCGGGACATCTGCTGGGGCTTTTCGGGGGGTGCATCTGGGGCATCGGCACGGTCTTCAATCTGGTGGCTGCGAGCTTCACCGGGGTTGCCATTTCTTACGCCATCGGTCAATCCGCTCCCATGGTTGCGGCGCTCTGGGGAGTTCTCGCGTGGAAAGAATTTGCGAACTCCGGTCCCCGAGCCAAAGCGTATCTTGGCCTGATGTTCGTCTTCTACGGCTTGGCAATTTTTCTGGTCGCACGTGCGAACGGCTGAGCCTGGCTTATTTCCCCCTGACCCGGCTTACAAACAACTGCAGGAAACGATCGGCATCCGAGGCCAGGCAAACGCGCGCATTCGACTTCAGATCGATGCTCCCCTCGATTTCGTAGTGGTCTCCGTGCAGCACGTTGTTTTCGTTTGATCCCCTGCGGTTCGCCACGGTTTCTCCGCGGGTAAACTCACCTTTGGTTTCCACGTCCACATGCATTTCTTTGAGCGTGCCCAGAGTCGGATCCAGAGCAATGCCTACCGCCAGCGGGTCATACATCGCGGCCCCGCTGTATCCGCTCTTCTCGCTGCGGGTTAGATAGAAGTCGGCAATTTTAGCGATGAAGTCGCTCTGCGGTCCGTGGGACGACTGAAGCTCCGCGAGATACTTTCGCGTGATCAACGTTCGCTCACCCACGTCCGAGCCTACCATCGTCACCATCCAGCCAGCGTTGAACACAATCTGCGCCGCCTCGGGGTCGTTGTAGATGTTCGCTTCCGCCGCTCCGTTGACGTTCCCACCAGTAATTGAGCCACCCATGATGACGATATCCTTGACCAGACCCGAAATCGAAGGATCTTTCGAAACCGCTAACGCGATGTTGGTCAGCGGCCCCACCGGAATCAGTGTGATCTCATGGGGATATTTGTGGACCATCTCGATGATGAGATCGGGTCCAAACCGCGGATCCACCTTGCATTTCGATGGTGGCAGCTCGACGTTGGCCAAGCCATTCTTTCCGTGCCAGAACTGTGCAGTAATCAGTTTCTGATTCAGCGGATGTTGGGCTCCGCCCGCTACGGCAACGTCGCAGCGTCCCGCGAGCGAAACAATCTTCAGTGCATTCTCCAATCCCTGCCGCGCGTCCACGTTGCCGGGCACTACCGTCAGCGCTTCGACCTGGAGTTCCGGAGAATTCAGAGCGAGGATGATGGCCATGGCATCATCGGTGCCTGGGTCGGTGTCGATAATCACCCGCCGCGGCGCACCTTGCGTAAAGGCATTCGTCACAAGAGCGAAAAGGAGCAGCACGCCCGGAATAACTGAAATGCGAGCTTGTTTCATAAGGAGGGACTCCTTTTGGAAAGCCAATTTGGGGAGCTATAGCAGCATGCCTGCGATGGATGCCGACATCAGGTTTGCCATGGTTCCGGCCAGCATCGCGCGAATTCCGAGCCGCGCCAGTTCGCTCTTCTTGTTCGGGGCGAGTGCGCCGATGCCGCCGATCTGAATTCCAATGGAGCTAAGGTTTGCGAAGCCGCAAAGTGCAAACGTTGCAATGGTGAATGAGCGCGGATCGAGCGACGCCTTCATGGGTCCGAGCATGGAGAATGCCACCAACTCGTTCAGTACCATGCGCGTGCCGAGCAGGTTGCCGATCGTCCCGCAATCATGCCAAGGTATGCCGATGACCCATGCAATCGGCGCAAACAGCACGCCAAAAATCTTTTCTAGACTGGCAGGAAACCAGAAGATCCCGTGACCAGCCAGCCAGTTGTGCACGCCACCCATAATGCCATTTGTGAGCGCGATCAGGGCGAGAAACGATATCAGCATAGCGGCGATGTTCAAAGCCAGATGAAGGCCGTCGGTCGTGCCCCGTGCGACAGCGCCCAGCAGATTTTCGTCTTTCTCCGTTTTCTCTTCTTCCTCGCTCATCACCACTCGCCCGGCAGTTTTCGGCTGTTCGGTTTCTGGCACCAGCATCTTCGCCATGAGCAGCGTGCCGGGTGCGGTCATAATCACAGCGCTCAGCAGGTGTTTGGGCTCGATGCCGAATGCGATGTAAGCCGCCATGATTCCGCCGGAGACGTGTGCCATACCGCTGGTCATCACGGTCATCAGTTCCGAGCGCGTGAGATCGGGTAAGAATGGGCGGATGGTCAACGGCGCCTCGGTTTGTCCCATGAAAATGCTGGCGGCAACATTGAGCGACTCCGCGCCGCTCGCTCCCATCACCCGGGTCATGATCCATGCGGCGATCTTGATGACGAACTGCATAACGCCGTAGTGGTAGAGCACGGCGAAAAACGCGGCGATGAAGATGATGGTCGGCAGCACCTGGAAAGCGAAATAGAAGCCGAGATGGGAACCTTGCTTCCCGAGATCGCCGAAAACAAACTGCGAGCCGATGAAGGCGTAACTGAGCAGGCGGTTTACTACATCACCAGCTTTCTGAAAAACCCGCCGCCCCGCATCGATTCTCAGCACAAATACCGCAAAGGCAAACTGCAAGCCTAAGCCCCACAACAAAGTTTTCAGGCGAATGGCGCGGCGATTGGTCGAGAAGGCGTAGGCCAATCCCACCATGGTCAAGAGGCCGAGAATTCCAGTGAAGCGTCCCATTTAGTTTTTCTCTCCGCGCTTTCCGATCACGCGCCCAATCATCCGATGGATCAAAGGCCTTTTCTCGCGGACGGGCGAATCGGCAATCTGATAGCTCTGTTCGAGCAGTTGTCGGGCACGAGCCGCGCGCGTCTCGGAATTGTAATAAATCGTTGCCAGAGCTTCGCCAGCGGAGACCTCCTCTCCGACTTTCTTGTGGAGCACGACTCCCACCGCCGGATCGACCGCATCCTCCTTGCGTTCGCGGCCCCCGCCGAGAATGACACACGCCGTGCCAACCTGCTCGCACTGCAGAGATGCGAGATATCCGCCCTTCGGGCTGGAAAGCATCATCGTATGTTGAGCCTGAGGGAGTTTCTTTGGATCGTCAATCGTCCGCGGATCTCCTCCCTGCAGTTCCACCATCTGGCGAAACCTGTCGAGAGCTTTGCCGGAAGCGATCAGCTTCTCGCTTTGCTTCTTCCCTTCCGCGACCGTATCTGTGACTCCACCCAGATGCAGCATCCAGCCCGCAAGCTCGAGGCAGAGCTGGCGCAAGTCTTCTGGTCCTTCACCGCGCAGGACTTCCACTACTTCGACCACCTCAAGTGCATTGCCGATCATGCACCCGAGAGGCTGGTCCATATCTGTGATAAGCGCCACCACCTGCTTGCCCATGCGCTCGCCGGTTTCAACCATGAGTTCGGCGAGAAAGGCGGCGTCTTTTTCAGTCTTCATGAACGCACCGGACCCGGTCTTTACGTCGAGAACTAGCGCGTCAATGCCTTCCGCGAGTTTCTTACTCATGATGGATGCGCAGATGAGATACGGGCTCTCCACCGTGCCGGTCACATCGCGCAACGCGTAGAGCTTGCGATCGGCGGGAGCGATTTCGGCCGTCTGCCCGATCATGGCGCACCCACAGCTCTCGAGTACGCGGCGAAATTGAGCCACGGGAAGATTCACATTGAAGCCCGGGATGGCCTCAAGCTTGTCCAGCGTGCCCCCCGTGTGTCCCAGGCCGCGGCCGCTGATCATGGGAACAGCTACGCCGGCGGCGGCAGCAAGCGGCGCTAACACCAGCGAAGTCTTGTCGCCCACGCCTCCGGTAGAATGCTTGTCAACTTTCCTTGCTGCGATCGAGGAGAGATCGAGCACCTCGCCGGAACGCAGCATGGCATCGGTCAGCGAGGCAGTTTCGGCGCGCGTCATGCCACGCAGCACTACAGCCATCAGCCAGGCCGATACCTGATAATCGGGAATATCGCCGCGAGTATATGCGTTCACCAGAGACTCGATTTCGATCCGGGACAACTCGCCGTCATCCCGCTTCTTGCGGATCACATCAATGGCGCGGAACGTCTGCGCGGAAACCGGCGTTGGATTCACTGGAGGCGGAATCCTTCCGGAAGGAGTTCGGTAATTTGAGCCTGCTTGGGTCCTTTGACGCCTTGGAAGAAAATTGTTGCCTCCGGGCCGAATTCGTAAATGACCTGGCGGCACGCCCCGCACGGCGAGCAAGGCACTCCTTGGTCGTTGACCACTGAAACCGCGCGGATCTCGATCTTTGGACCAAGCTGCGCCACGGCAGAGAAAATCGCCGTGCGCTCGGCGCAGTTTGACAATCCGTAGGAAGCGTTCTCCACATTGCAGCCCGAGAAGATTTTGCCGTTCGAGAGAAGGATGGCGGCCCCGACCCGGAACTTCGAGTAGGGCGCATGCGCGTTCTTCATGACCTTCTTCGCGGACCGCAGCAGTTTGGCCGGCACGTCAGAAGGCAGCGTTTTCTTGCCCATAACGAAGAAGATGTCGCGGCGAAGGCGAAATCGAGGGCCATTGTAAACCCTGGCCAAACAATTCAGCGCACTTTCTTGCGACGGGGTTGGACGAAACAAGGGACAGCGGTACACGGCTAACTCGCGTTGCGAGATTTCCTGCCGTACAATTACAAGGCGAGGAAGCGGCTCGTGACTCGGTTCCCGTGCCGCGAGGCGAAATCCAGTGCCCGTAGACCATCACCATTCCGCATCAAGTCACGAAATAACGAGTAAGGCTGCGGCCCACCAGCCGCACGCCGGACCTTGCATCGCGATTCTTGGCGGACGCGAGCTCCAGCCAAACTCCGGAATTCCCCTCGACCTGAATTGGGTGCAAGAGGTTCGGGTGAACACAAGCGCGGTGGAACGCCGCGTCCAGACGCAGATAGCGCGAAGGACGGTCAAGAAGGAATGGCAGGCGGCATGGCTCCTGCGGGCGATCTCCTGCATGGATCTGACCACGCTTTCCGGCGACGACACGGAAGAGCGCGTGCGGCGCTTGTGCGCGAAGGCACGGCAACCCCTGCAGCAGGATCTCGTACGCAAGCTGGGAGTTGAAGAACTCGAAGTGAAAGTCGCTGCGGTTTGCATCTATCACGTGTTTGTTGAGACAGCGCTGCATGCCTTGGAGGGAAGTGGCATACACGTCGCGGCGGTCTCCACTGGCTTTCCGGCAGGTTTATCTCCTCTGGCGGAGCGAGTGGCGGAGATTCGCCGCTCCGTGGAGGCGGGCGCCCACGAGATTGATGTTGTGATCACCCGTGCCCATGTGTTTGGTGGACGCTGGCAGGCGCTGTACGACGAAGTTGCGGCCTTCAAACAAGCCTGCGGCGCGGCTCACATGAAGGTCATCCTGGCAACCGGCGATCTGCTCACTTTGCGCAACGTGGCGCGCGCCGGCGTCGTAGCCATGATGGCTGGAGCCGACTTCATTAAAACCTCAACCGGCAAAGAGCCTACCAATGCCACGTTGCCGGTGGGTTTGGTGATGACCCGTGCCATCCGCGAATATGCCGAGCAAACCGGAATGGCTGTTGGTTTCAAGGCCGCCGGTGGAATTCGTACTGCCAAGCAGTCGACCGACTGGCTGGCCATGATGAAGGAAGAACTTGGGCAGCCGTGGATGTGTGCGGAGCTTTTCCGTTTTGGCGCCAGCGGTTTGCTGGGCGATATCGAGCGGCAACTGGAGCATCATGCGACCGGGCGTTATTCGGCAGAGTATCGCCATCCCATAGCGTAGTTGCCGACGTTGGTGTCAGACGACGAGGGAATTGAGCGACCTACATGAGCATTGCTGAGAAATTTGTGACCATGGAGTACGGTCCCGCTCCGGAAGATCCGAAAGAAGCCCAAGCCTGGCTGGAGCGCCACGGCCATCGCTTCGGACACTTCATCAAAGGTGCGTGGCAAGCTCCGGCGGGCGGTGAATACTTCGAGACAGTTGATCCTTCCAATGGAGAGAAGCTGGCTTCCGTTGCCCAAGGCTCATCCGCGGACATCGACAAAGCAGTGCAGGCTGCGCGTGCCGCGTTTCCAAAGTGGCGCGCACTTACTCCGCACGTCCGGGCGCGTTACCTTTATGCCTTGGCGCGGTTGGTGCAGAGACATTCCCGTCTTCTCGCCGTTCTGGAGACGATGGACAACGGCAAGCCGATCCGCGAGAGTCGTGACATCGATATTCCCCTGGTGGCGCGGCACTTCTACTACCACGCGGGCTGGGCGCAACTTCTCGATCAGGAATTTCCTGAGTTCGAGCCTTGCGGAGTCGTTGGACAGATTATCCCTTGGAATTTTCCGCTGCTTATGGCGGCGTGGAAGATCGCTCCGGCTCTAGCCACCGGAAACACCGTGGTACTGAAGCCGGCAGAATTCACTCCTCTTACTGCACTTGCTTTCGCGGAGCTTTGTCAGGAAGCGGGACTGCCCGCCGGCGTCGTCAACATCGTGACCGGAGACGGCTCAACCGGCGAGGCGTTGGTGAAACATGCTGACGTGGACAAGATCGCGTTCACCGGTTCGACCGAAGTCGGACGCGCCATTCGCAGCGCCACGGCCGCCACTCACAAACGTCTATCGCTTGAGTTGGGAGGGAAGTCTCCATTCATCGTCTTCGACGATGCCGACTTGGACAGTACAGTCGAGGGCTTGGTGGACGGCATCTGGTTTAACCAGGGGCAGGTGTGCTGCGCGGGCTCGCGATTGTTGATGCAGGAGAGTATCGCAGAGACTTTAATCGCGAAGATCCGGGAGCGCATGAGCAGCCTGCGCGTCGGTCTGCCTTTGGACAAGGCAATTGACATCGGTGCGATCGTGGCGCGAGTGCAACTGGAACGCATCCAGCAGATGGTTGGTCAAGGGATTGCGGAGGGCGCAACCTGCTGGCAACCGCAGGTCGTGTTGCCTGCGCGCGGATTTTACTATCCACCTACGCTGTTGAGCAATGTACATCCTACATCCATCGTCGCGCAGCAGGAGATCTTCGGTCCTGTGCTCGCCGCAATGACGTTCCGTACTCCGCGAGAAGCCGTTGAATTGGCCAACAATACCGTCTACGGCCTGGCAGCATGCGTTTGGAGCGAGAACATCAACGTGGCGTTGCATGTTGCGGCACAGCTGAAGGCAGGTGTCGTCTGGGTGAATTGCACAAATCTGTTCGACGCTTCCTGCGGCTTTGGCGGCTATCGCGAGAGCGGATACGGGCGCGAAGGTGGCAGGGAAGGCTTGCTGGAATATTTGCAACCGTCGTGGTTCAAAAACTCTCCCAAGTTAATCGCCGCACAACCGCCTGCAGATGTTCAGTCAGAGGAAGAACGAGAATCTGACACTCCGGCCATCGATCGTACCGTGAAGCTCTACATTGGTGGTAAGCAGGCGCGGCCGGACTCTGGTTACAGTATGGAAGTACGTTCACCCGACGGGCGTTTGTTGGGCGAAGCTTCGCTGGGTAACCGCAAAGACATTCGCAACGCCGTCGAGGCCGCCCGCAAGGCAGAGGCGTGGGCGAAAGCGACCGCCCACAATCGTGCGCAGGTTCTTTACTATTGCGCTGAGAACCTCTCCCAACGCCGCGACGAAATTATCCGAGGGCTCACAGCGGTCGTCGGTGCAAAGCAAGCCAAGGCGGAACTGGATCTCGGAATCGAGCGCATTTTTTCGTACGCAGCGTGGGCCGACAAGTTTGACGGCGCCGTCCACAATCCTCCGTTTCGCAATATCGCGATTGCAATGAACGAGCCGCTCGGAACCGTGGGCATTATCTGTCCCGCGGAAGCGCCCCTGTTGGGTTTCCTCTCTCTTGTGCTGCCCGCACTTGCTGTGGGCAACACAGTGATCGCGGTGCCGTCGGAGTCATACCCGCTCATCACCGGCGACCTGTATCAACTCTTTGACACCAGCGATGTGCCGGGCGGCGCCGTAAACATTGTGACGGGCTATACTTCGCAACTCCTGAAAGTACTCGCGGAACACGACGATGTGGATGCCATCTGGTGTTTTGGAGACGAAGCCAGTGCCGCTGCTGCGAAAGCGATGTCGGTGGGCAATTTGAAACAGGTCTGGACAAACGAGGGCCGGTCCATCGACTGGTTCAATCCGAAGTTGGCTGAAGGATCCTGGTTTCTCGAGCACGCCACCCAAGTGAAGAATATCTGGGTTCCTTATGGCGAATAAGCGCAAGGTCATGAACGTCAAGAAGCTAGAGACAGCCCGCTCTGTGCGAGACGAATCGGAATTGCTTTTGTTCTGACTCCGGACTAGCATACTTCCGTTATCCTTTCTCCGCCCGGCATCTTTTGGCGTCGCATCGTGCGAATCGTGTTCGATCTTTCATGCTCGATCTAAGGAGGACGTATGGGCATCGCAGTGTCACCGCAGATTCATCCGCAGGTCGCGGACTTCATTGAAAAGCCGCGCAAAATGTTGATCAACGGCCAATGGGTAGGCTCCATTTCCGGAAAGACATTTCCCACTTACAATCCAGCCACCGGCGAAATTCTGGCTCAGGTGGCTGAAGGCGATCGTGAAGATATTGAGCAAGCTGTGAAGTCCGCACGCAAAGCCTTCGACCAGGGCCCCTGGCGGAGGTTGACCGCGTCCGAACGCGGACGCCTCATCTGGAAGCTCGCCGATTTGCTGGAGTCGCACACCGAGGAATTTGCGTACCTGGAAAGCCTCGACAACGGCAAGCCTCTCACCATCGCGAGGGCGGCCGATGTGCCCTTGGCAGTGGACTTGTTCCGCTATATGGCGGGCTGGACCACAAAGCTCGAAGGCAATACGATTCCGATCTCGGTTCCGTACACGCCGGGAGCGAAGTACCTTGCCTACACGCTGCGAGAGCCGGTCGGAGTCGCGGGGCAGATCATCCCCTGGAACTTTCCTCTGCTGATGGCAGCGTGGAAACTGGGTCCTGCGCTGGCCTGCGGCTGTACCGTGGTTTTGAAACCGGCAGAGCAAACGCCACTTTCAGCGCTACGTCTCGGCGAACTGATCATGGAAGCCGGGTTCCCCGAAGGGGTGGTGAACATTGTGCCGGGCTACGGCGAGACGGCAGGTGCCGCGCTGGCCGCTCATCCGGATGTGGACAAAATAGCTTTCACCGGTTCCACCGAAGTTGGCAAGCTGATCGTGCACGCTGCGACTGGGAACTTGAAGAAAGTGTCGCTGGAACTTGGCGGCAAGTCTCCCAACGTCGTTTACAAAGATGCTGATCTCGACACGGCAATCCCCGGCGCCGCGAGTGCGATCTTCTTCAATCACGGCCAGTGTTGCTGCGCCGGATCGCGCCTTTACATCGAGAAGCCGGTCTTCGATCAGGTCGTCGAAGGCATCGCCGATCACGCCAAGAAAATCACCGTGGGCTCGGGCCTCGATCCGGAAACGGTCATGGGACCGCTTGTCTCGGAAGAGCAGTTAAACCGCGTCTGCGGCTACCTCGAGTCGGGCTTCTCCGAAGGAGCAACCGCGCTTTCCGGTGGTCACAGAAAGGGCGACAAAGGCTATTTCGTGGAGCCGACCGTTCTGGTGAACACTCGCGAAGACATGAAAGTTGTGCGGGAAGAAATCTTTGGGCCGGTGGTAACGGCAATGCCGTTCAGCGATCCCGAAGAAATCATGCCGCGCGCCAACAACAGCGAATACGGACTGGCTGCGGCCGTCTGGACTCGCGACATCAGCAAAGCCCACCGCACCGCAGAGCAACTGCGCGCCGGTACGGTGTGGATCAACTGCTACAACATCTTCGATGCCGCCCTGCCCTTCGGCGGATATAAACAATCCGGATGGGGGCGTGAGATGGGGCACGATGTTCTGAACAATTACACCCAGACCAAGGCGATCTGCACCAATTTGGCGTAGCTGATCGCTTCAACAAATTAAGGACGGCGGGCTTACCGCCGTCCTTTAACTCTTTCAGTCGAACCTCCCCGGCCTCTTCTATCTTTCCATGAGCAAAACCTTCTCCGCACCGTCGATCTCGGTTAGCTTAACCTCGATCACTTCGTCCATGGTGGTCTGAACATTGCGGCCGACGAAGCTGGCCTCGACGGGCAATTCACGGTGTCCGCGGTCAATCAGCACGCATAGCTGCACTCGTCGTGGCCTGCCGTGTGAAAACAGTGCGTCCAGCGCGGCCCGCGTCGTGCGGCCGGTGAAAAGAACATCGTCGACCAGAACGATGTTCTTGTCCTCAATCGAAAACCCGATCTCCTTTTCTTGCACCACTGGCTTGGGCCCAAGCGTTGAAAGATCATCGCGATAGAAGGTGATGTCCAGGGTGCCAACCGGAACTTTCGCATTCTCGATGCGGGTGATGATCTTACCCAGGCGCTCAGCGATTGGGACGCCGCGGCGGCGAATTCCGACTAGTCCCAAACCGTCGACGCCACCGTTTTTCTCGACAATCTCATAAGCCAAGCGGACCAGCGTGCGCTCAATTTCTGACGCCGACATCAGTTGCGCCTTCTGGCGCAGACCCGTCTTGCGGAAAGTACTTTTCGCATTCATCATCGAATGTGCCTCACAAAGATTGTATCTCGCGGACTTCGATCCTTGGATTGGTGCGGGTTGATTCACATGCTGCCAACCCTGCATCCCTGCAAGGCGGCTTCTCACTGTATTCAACGCAGCGTCAGAGGTCAAGCGGGTGGTGCAAAGTTTCGAAGAGAGATCAAATGTCGCGTTGCTCGCTGGACAGTATGCCTTCAGTAAAGGTGTGGAAACCGCCGCCGGCGCTGGAGTGCTGGACCGTAACCGTACGCGTCAGGATACCTTTGTCGTTCTGTAGGGCTTCTAGCGTAATTGTATGGGGAGTGGTAACGGCGCCGTCGCCCGGCAGAATTCCCACGCCCTGATTTCGCCCTCCCGCTTTCGCGCGGTAGAGTGCGGTGTCCGCGAGTTCGATGATCTCTTCCGCGCAGACGGCTTCGTATGCACCGCGACTCCAGGGGAAAGGAGCCCATCCCACCGAGCAAGTCTTCCGCACTCGAACGCCGTGTCCAAGATCAAAGGGTTCTGATGCCATGATGTCCAGAATTCGCTCGCAGAACGCAGGCGTACCGGATGGGTCTGCAGAGCGGGACATGATCAGAAATTCTTCTCCTCCCCAACGAACCAGTACATCGGACTTGCGCACAACCTTGCCCAGACGCTCAGCCACACGCTGCAGCAGGCGATCGCCTGTGGGGTGACCATGAAGGTCGTTCACTTGCTTGAAGAAGTCCACATCCACCATGATGAAAACCAGATCGCGATGATCCAATTTGCGAATGTCGCTGCCGCGCGCCCGCTCGTAATTTCGCAAGACCTGCCCGGCTTCCGCCGTAACAATCTCTTCGAGATAACGCCGGTTCCACACACCGGTCAAAGGATCGGTGAAGGAGATTTCCTGAAGTTCCAGATTCTTGCGCTGCAGTTCAAGGCTGTGCCACCGCAATGATTGTTCTTTGTTCTCCAATTCGTCTTTCAGTTGGCACATCTCATCGAGATTATGCCGCGACAGACGCAGCAGGTGGAGCAACTCCCGGTCCATCCAGTGCTGCTTAAGAAACACCAGCGTGCCCATGAAGACCATCGCCGCCACGGTCAAAAACAGCCGGTAGGAGCGCACCCGCGGTGGGGCTCCTCCCCCAAACTCCGCCCATGCCACCATGAGCGGCGTAGAGAACACAGCGATCATCGCCAAGCGCGCAGTCCACATGCTGTGCCTGTGGCGGGGTTCCAGATCGGTAAGCTGGTCGGAGGAGGATCCGCGTGCCATGATGCCCACGACTACGAACCACGCCATGCCAGCCACCAGCGGAACATCGAAAAGACTACCGGTGTAGTACTGATGAAAATCGATCGCTACGCCAGCGAGGATGGAGCCCACGCTGTAAAACAATGCCGCTTTGAAAAGCTGTCCGTAGATGGTGTGCCAGGACCCTTGGCTGCGCTTCCAAACCAGGCCTACCCCCACCATCAGGACGACCTGCTCGCAAGCGTAGAGCACGTCGAAGCTGTGGCCATACGCAGCTTCATTCGGCGAAACATACTGCCAGGGGATCACGATAAAGAGATAAAGGTAAAGCCACCACGTGAGCAGCAGAAAGAAGTCGAGGGATACGAGCCGTAGGGAATGGTCATTCCGTCGAATGTGCGGCTGCACCACCAGGGCCGCCATCATGGGGACGACGTGGAGGAACAGAACTACATCTCCGACAAACGGGTTTGGCGTATCCTGGCGCAGAAAGACTTCGAAGTAAGTCCACAGCACATGCGTGCAGAGCCACATCCCACAACCAAACGCCATGAGACCCCAAAAAAGCTGGGCCCTCTTGTAGCTGGTTCTGACGTTCGAGAGTATGGAGAGCGTTGCGCACAACAGCAGAGCAAACTGCGTTAGGTCGCCAAAGGCGGTGAGCCCCTTGCCGCGGGGGGCCAGCAGAGACACGACGACGTGCACGCATACCACTGCGCACACGATTCCCGTCCACCTGCCGGGTCGCTTCACGGAAATTGAGCCCACGCAAAGAGTGTATGTTCAGGCCGGATGGCGCGGGCATTACGGAAGTAATCGCGCGAACGGCCTGACGTGCGATGCAGCTTTCTAGCCAATCGCGGCCGCGAATCGCCGAACAAACCGGAAGACATCGTGATAGGAGTTGTACAGGGGCGCGGGTGCCACGCGGAAAGTATCCGGCTCCCGCCAGTCGCCCACGATGCCTGCTTGGGCTAGTCGTTCACACAACGCCCGCCCGTTCTGCGGGATGCGGATGGAGAGTTGCGCCCCGCGCCGCTCGCTTTCATGCGGCGAGATGATTGTGAAGTTTGAACATACCATCTGATTCAGCAAGAACTCCAGATAGCCAGTCAATGAGACGCTCTTGGCCCGCACCCGCTCCATGCCCGCCTCGTGGAAGACATCCATCGATGCGCGAAGGACAGCCAGACTGACAATCGACGGATTGCTCAACTGCCAGCCGTCGGCGCCAGTCATCGCCCGAAAGTTCGGCCCCATCTCGAACCGTGACGGTTCGTCGTGACCCCACCAGCCCGCAAAGCGAGGCAGATCCCAGGCGCGCGCATGCCGTTCATGAACAAAACAACCAGCGGCGCATCCAGGACCGCCATTCAGATATTTGTAGCTGCACCACACAGCAAAGTCCGGGCCCCACTCATGAAGTCTCAACTGCAAATTGCCAGCCGCATGCGCTAGATCGAAACCCACCACGCAGCCCCGCGCATGACCCGAGCGCGTGATGCGTGCCATATCAAACGCTTGACCAGTTGCGTAATTCACCCCTCCGAGCAGGATCAGTGCAATGTCATCCCCCTCGCGTTCGATCAATGAATCGATGTCGTCATCGCGAAGGCAGGACTCGCCCGGCTGCGGGCTCAACTCGATCTGTGAAGTGACGGGATCAAAGCCGTGGAAACGAATCTGCGACTGCACGGCGTACTGGTCAGAGGGGAAAGCTCCGCGCTCGACAACAATTTTGTGCCGCTCCTTCGTGGGACGGTAAAACGAAACCATCATCAAGTGAAGGTTCACCGTGAGCGAATTCATGACCACAACTTCGAGAGGCTTCGCTCCCACCAGTTCTGCGGTCTGGTCGGAGAGCAGCCTGTGGTAGGGCATCCACGGGTTCTTCGCCTGGAAGTGGCCCTCCACGCCGAGTTCGGCCCAGTCTTCCAGTTCCTGTTTAATGTATGTTGCTGCTGTCTTGGGCTGCAGCCCGAGCGAGTGACCACACAGATACACGCAGTCACCGCCCGATGTCTTGGGGAACAAAAAGCGTTCGCGGAAGCGCTTCAGGGGATCGCGTTCATCCATCGCGATCGCAAAATCCTCGCCGGATTGAAACTCTGGTTGAGGCTGGGAGTTGGTCACTGCCGCATCTCCAAAGGACTGAGATCGCGCCGAATCAATCGATCCGCCTTGTCCCAGTCGATATCCTCCAGGCGATCGATGGACTCGCAGAGCTCAGCCAGCATCCGATCCTGGACGGCGCCGCGAGCAAGGGCAACGGAGTAGGGAATGCGATGAAAAGTCACCATGGCATACTTCGGGACGAAGAGCTGGGGATACTTCGCCTCCAGCGCCAATTCCACTTTCTTTCGAAACAAGAACCGCGAGTCGGCAACCCGATCTCGCATCTCCGTAAAATTCTCAATGGCCATGTCTGCGATGGCGTCAGTATTGACCTTGCGCTCATGTTCGAACTCTGCGAACACGCGCGTCCAGTCCGAGCCGGGCCGGTCGAGCAACTCGACCAGAGAAGTACAGTCTTCAAATCCGCAATTCAGTCCCTGGCCGAAGAAGGGAACGATGGCATGAACCGCGTCGCCCAGAAGTAAAGCTCTTCCCTCCACATGCCACGGCGAGCACTTGATGGTAACCATCGCTCCCGTCGGATTTGTAAAGTAGTTGTCGGCCAGTTGCGGCATCAGCGGAACGACGTCCGGAAAGCGAGTCTCGAAAAACTGCATCACCTCCGCCGGCGTAGTCATGCTGGTAAAACTGTCCGCGCCTTCAAAGGGCAGGAACAGAATGCAGGCGAAGGTTCCATCGATGTTGGGCAGTGCAATCAGCATGTGGTTGCCGCGCGGCCAGATGTGCAGGGCGTGAGTCTCCAGCAGATGCTCGCCTTTGGGACCGGCTGGAATCGTCAACTCCTTGTAGCCGTAATCGAGATACTGTTGCGAAAAGTTGAACCGGCTCAGCTTGAGCATCTCCCCGCGCATCGCCGATGCCGAACCATCACAGCCGATCACAACCCCAGTTTCCCGGATCGTCGCGTCGCCCGTAATCTCGTTGCGTATTTGCATTGCGCCAGTCTTGAGGTCGTATCCCGTGCAGCGCTGATTGAAATGAATGATTGCACCGTGTTGCTCCGCGGCGTTCATGAGTGCGATATTCAGTTCAGCCCGGGAAATCGAGTTGATCACTTCGACTTCATTCTTTCCGTAGGGTTGGAAGGTAAGCTCCCCAGCAATCGAATGCATCATCCGTCCTTTCATCGGGATGATGATGTTCCTCATCGGTTCCCACAGGCCGGCCTGCTGCAATGCGTGAATGCCGCGCGTCGAAAGAGCGAGATTGATGGATCGCCCCGCGCCCACGCGCACGCGCCGCATGTCGGGACGCCGCTCATAGATCTCGACTGCAAATCCCCTCCGCGTTAGAAGAATAGCCAGGAGTGGACCATTCAGTCCGGCGCCGATCAGTGTGATTTTGTCAGGTGCGGGCTTCATCTGAGAGATTCGCCGAACCCTGTAAACGAGCCAACCTGAACAGACAAACGGGCCTTACTCGGTCAGCAACGTCCTTGCCTCCCATAATTCGGGAAAGAATTTCTTGTCCAGGGTGAGCTTCAGATAGGACGCTCCCGCGCTTCCCCCAGTGCCCATGCGGATGCCGATGATGCGCTCGACCAGTTGAATGTGGCGCAATCGCCAGCTCACCACCAGTTCGTCAAACTCCGTCAATCGCTCACAGACATCAATCCAATCGCGATGATGATGCTCATCCTGGTAGAGTGCGTGCACAGCGCGGGCCCGAGCTTCGAATTTCTCGCGCGCGGTTGCGTCCTCACCGACCGGTGGCAGGTTGCCCATCGCATGCAAAGCGCCGAAGAATACGTCGTGCAGCGAAGGCTCCTCCAACCGGCGCTTCAGACTGGCGTAGGCTTCTGGTGTAGGCCGGTGATAGCGAAGCATTTTGTCGTCCTTCAAGCCGCACAGGAATTCAATCTCCCGAAACTGCTCCGACTGAAATCCGCTGGCAGGCTCCAGCAGGCCACGAAACGCGAGAAAATGCGTGGGCAGCATCGTTTCCAGAATCGTGAACTGCTCTACCAGCACTCGCGTTATTTCTGTACAGCGGCGGAGCAGACGCGCCGCCTCATAGACTTCGTCACGTGATTGCGGAGCTTTCCCAGCCCTTTGCAAATTTGCGACGACGGCGTCGAGGTCATGCAGCAATTCCTTGAACCACAGTTCGTAGGTCTGATGCACAAGGATGAAGAGCAACTCGTCATGGTGAATTGGTGACGATTGCGGCTGCTGCAACTCCAGCAGTTCCGGAACCTTCAGGTACGAGCTGTACGTGAGCCGCCCAGGCTCGGGCGGGAGCGGCGACGTGACCACGGCCGCGCCAGACGTCTTATCCGTGCCTTCGTTCCCTTCAGCCTCAAGCCCCAGGAAGCGGATTGCATTCCCGCTCAGCAGTTTAGTCTTGGCATCCTGAGGTAAATTGCTTTGGCGGATAAGTGCACCTACCCGTTCTTCCCCCAGCGGAAAAGGGTAGTCCGAGCCGAGCATCACCTGATCCGCTCCCATCGTCCCTACCAGAAACTGCAGTGAGCGTTGATCGAACACCGCGGAGTCGGTGTAAAAGCGGTTCAGGTAGTGGCTGGGTGGATGTTGACAGTCACCCCGCGCAACCGGATGATGATGCCAGGCATTCTCCAACCGACCGAGCAAAAACGCGAAACTCCCACCGCCGTGCGCGAAACAGATTCGAAGTGTGCTCGGCAGCCGATCCAACGCTCCACTCAAAATCAACGCTACCACGGAGAGTTGCGTCTCTGCCGGCATGCCGACGGTCCACGGCATCATGTATTTCGGCATCCGCTCCTTCCCAAACATCTCCCAAGGGTGGACGAGCACAGCCGCACCTTCATCCGCGCAGTGGTGCAGAAACGTCACAACCCCGGGATCGTCCAGGTTCTTGTTTGCAACGTGGTTGCCGATTTGTACGCCCAGGTGTCCGGCCCGCATGCAGCGGCTAAGTTCCTTGCATGCCGCGTCAATATCCTGTAGCGGCACCTGGCAGAACGATTTCATCCTATTCTTTCCCCGGCTGCAAAGCTCGAGTGCTGCATCGTTGAACAACTGTGCGCAATCCAGCGCGTGTTCTACCGGACGCTCGTAAGCGAACAGCACCGGCGTGGCGGACATGACCTGCAGATCGACGCCGTCACGATCCATTTCCTGGAGCCGAACCTCGGGATCCCAACACGCCGAATAAATATGCCGGAAGAACCGGTCCCCCACCATAATGTCCGCTTTCCCCGGCTCGGTGTGGTTAATCCACGGCCAGCTCTGTGTGCCGTAGCGAGCAGACAGGTCGGGCCACGAGCTGGGGAAAAAGTGGTTATGAATATCGATGACTTGCATACTTCATTTGCCCGGATGAATCGTGCCACAATGCTTGCACTTGCGTCGGCTCTCGTTGCTGTAAAACTGTTCAAACAGAGGCGGCAGATCTTTGACAATGCTCTTCAGCTTCACTTCCGCGCGATAGATCAGCTGGTGGCAGCTCGGGCAGTACCATTCGAAGGCGTCGAGAGAGCCCTCAGGGCGCGGCACTTCGACGACCACTCCAATGGTTTCCGCCGGTCGCTGCGGCGAATGGCGCAGATGCTTGGGCAAGAGAAAAATCTCGCCTTCTTTAATCGGTACTTCCAACGGCGGCTTACCGGGCGTCTCCATGATGCGGAGTGAGATGTTGCCCTTTAACTGATAGAAGAATTCTTCCGTGGGATCATCGTGATAGTCGCGCCGCTGGTTGGGGCCGCCCACCACGGTTACCATCATCTCACCGTCCTCCCACACCTGCGCGTTTCCCACCGGAGGCTTGAGCTTTTCTTTGTTTGCTTCGATCCACGCCTGAAAGTTGAAAGCTTTCAGATTCTTGATAGACGCCATCGCGCCTCCTATTTCAGCGGTTTGTAGGCCCTGGCCGTGATCTCAATCAACAAGTGCGGATGCGGCAACTGATGCACGGCCACCGTCGTCCTTGCCGGACCATCGTATCCGAAGAATTCGCCATACACCTCGTTGTAGCCACCGAAATCATTCATGCTGACCAGATAAGTGGAAACATCCACCACATCTTTCAACTGCGCTCCAGCACTCTGCAAAATGTCGCGAATGTTCTCAATCACGGCGCGAGTTTGCGTGCGGATGTCGAGTTGAGTTGTTCCTAATGGATCGACCTCGGCGCCGGCAATCGTGTTGTCGCCGCGACGGGCGCTGGTCCCGGACACAAACAAGAAATCGCCGGCCCGCTTCACGTGCGGGTACTTGCCGCGTGGCGCCGCTTTTCCCTCGACGACTCTGCTCTCCATACCGCTCATTCTCATCACTTCGCAAACGCCAAGCATCACAGCCGAATGCAGATATTGTTCAGTTCAGAATAGAAATTCAATGAATGCATCCCGCCTTCACGGCCAATGCCAGAAAGTCCCACTCCCCCAAACGGCGTTCGCAGATCGCGCAGGAACCAGCAATTCACCCAAGTGATGCCCACATTCATTTGCTGCGCTACACGATGTCCGCGTTTCAGGTTGCTGGTCCAGATCGACGCTGCGAGTCCGTACGTCGTGTCATTGGCCAAGGCGACGCCTTCCTCTTCCGAATCAAACGGCGCGACGTGGCACACAGGCCCAAAGATTTCCTCCTTCACGCACCGCGCCGATTCCGGAAGTCCAGTATAGATGGTTGGTTGCACGTAGAACCCGTTATCGCGCTTGTCGTCAAACTTCGGAACTCCTCCGCCAGTTACAACCGTTGCCCCTTCTTCCCGCGCTAGCCGGTAGTAGGAAAGCACCTTCTCTCGATGTTGCGCCGAAATCAACGGACCCAGATCAGTCTTCTCGTCGTTCGGCCAGCCTGGATGCAGCCCCTCCGCTTTCTGTTTGAGTGCCTCCACAAATTCGTCGAAGATCTTACGTTCCACATACACGCGCTCCGCGCACAGGCAGACTTGCCCCGTATTAAGAAACACCGCTTCGGCTAGCCCGTTCACCGCATCTTCAAAGTTGCAGTCCGCGAACACGATCGCTGCGTTCTTTCCGCCCAATTCGAACGAAACCGGCTTCACCGTGGGCGCCACCGCCTTCATGATGGCTGCACCGGTTCCTGATTCGCCCGTGAACGTGACCGCATCCACATCGGGGTGTTGCGTCAGAAACTGTCCCGCAGAACCGGGCCCGAAGCCATGTACCACGTTGTAGATGCCACTCGGAATTCCCGCGTCCTGAATCGCTTCGGCAAGAAGCGTGGCAGTCGCCGGAGTTTCTTCCGAAGGCTTAACGACCACTGCGTTTCCGCACGCCAGCGCCGGAGCGACTTTCCAGGTCAGCAAAAGCAACGGCAGGTTCCATGGCGTGATCACGCCGACCACGCCCAAGGGCTTGCGCACCGCGTAGTTCAGAGCACTTGCCCCATCTGGAGTTTCCGTCTGAAACGATTCCAGCCCAGACATTTTCACCAGGTCGGCAAAGACGCGAAAATTCGCTGCAGCGCGAGGAACATCGAGCTTGGAAGCCAGCGAGACCGGCTTTCCCGTGTCGGCCACTTCAGCCTGAACGAAGCAATCAAAGCGTTTCTCAATCGCGTCCGCGACCCGGTACAATCGCGCCGCGCGCTCGCGAAGTCCGAGCCGGCCCCATTCTCCGTGCAATGCGCGCCGAGCCGCGTGCGCAGCCTCGTCTACTTGTCCCTCGGCGGCTTCGGTGACCTGCGCAATCACCGTCCCGTCCGCGGGATTCACATCCGCAAACTCGCGCTTCCCGGACACGAATCGCCCATCAATGTAATTTTGGATTAATTTCACGAGAGCCCCAGGCGGGCCTCGGCAATCCTAGCAGGGCGGCTGGAGGCGAGGCAATCTCCGCGCTAGCTTGCCGGTTTCCGGCGCTGTTCCAGGTAGCGCCGCAATGCATCACGCCAGGAAGGCACTTCAATTCCGAGAGCGTGCAGACGAGCCGGCGACAAGACTGAATATGCGGGTCGAGGCGCAAGCCTCACCATCTGCTGACTGCTCACCGGCCGTACGGTTGTCGCGAGCCCCGCCCCGCGGACAATCTCCTCCGCAAACTCGAACCAAGGACAATCGCCCGCGTTGGTCACGTGGACGATTCCGCGTGCATTCTTCCGGCACAATTGAGGGATCGCCAGTGCCAAGTCGACCGAATAAGTCGGACACCCGCGCTGGTCGTTCACTACATCGAGCGCCGGGCGGTTGGCAGCCAGCTTCAAGATCGTATCGGGAAAGCATTTCCCTCCAGTTCCGAACAGCCACGAAGTTCTGGCGATGCAACAATCCGGCATTAATTCCAGCAACCTGATTTCCGCCTCGGCCTTGGTTCGTCCGTAAACGCTCTGCGGATTCCGTGCGTCTCCAATCTCATAGGGAGTGGTCTTCTTTCCGTCGAAGACGTAATCGGAGCTGAGGAACACAAGCCGTGCCCCAACTTCCTTTGCCGCTGTGGCCACATTCACCGCTCCGTCGCGGTTCACGGCAAAAGCCAAATCCGGATTGCCTTCGCATCCGTCCACGTCGGTGTAAGCTGCCGCCAACACGATCCATTCGGGATGTGTTTTCTGCACCACCTGCTGCACGCGATTCGCATCGCGGATGTCCGCATCGTCCGAGCCAAGCCCGGTCACAGCATCTCCGCTCCACTCATGCATGAGCGCCTTGCCCAGCAGGCCGGAGGCGCCAAAAATTGTGACTCGCATGGGATCTAGTTGAAACTCTCGGCGTCGCGGAACGCGCCGCCCTGCTGGTCTTTTGCCGATACGATCGGTTCTTCGTCCAGTTCCCAGTTGATCTTGAGGTGGGGATCGTTCCAGGCGATAGTACGTTCGTCTTCGGGTGCGTAGAACTCAGTCGTCTTGTAAAGCACATGAGCCTTTTCCGACAGCACACGGAATCCGTGGGCAAGACCCATCGGGATCCACAACATTCGTTTGTTCTCACCCGACAGCCTCACCGCTTCCCAACGGGCAAAGCTGGGAGAGCTTCGGCGCAGGTCGACAGCAACGTCCAAAATCTCTCCCTCGACGACACGCACAAGCTTTCCCTGCGGATGCTTTACCTGATAGTGCAATCCCCGCAGAACATTGCGCGACGAGCAGGAATGATTGTCCTGCACAAAGGTCTCAATAATTCCCGCCTTCGCCATGATCGCCTGGTTGTAGCTCTCGAAGAAAAAGCCCCGCTCATCACCAAACACCCGGGGCTCGAGGATGAATACCCCGGGCAGCGAAGTCGGGAGTTTCTTGAGTGCTTCCATCGCGGAGCCGATTGCCGGGGCTGCATTCATCAGAATACCTTCTCTCGCAAAAGTTGCAGCAGGTAAGCGCCGTAACTGTTGTTTTTCATCGAGCTGCCAATCCTCTCCACCTGCTCTGCCGTAATGTAACCGGAGCGGAGGGCGATTTCTTCGGGGCAGGCCACCATCAGTCCTTGCCTCTTCTCGATGGCTTGAATATAGAGCGCCGCATCCATCAACGACTCATGCGTGCCCGTATCCAGCCACGCCATCCCTCGTCCCATTACAACGACTTCCAACTGGCCGCGCTCCAGGTACGCTTTATTTACGTCAGTGATCTCCAACTCACCCCGCACACTGGGCCTCAATGACTTTGCGATCTTCACCACTTGGTCATCGTAAAAGTAAAGTCCGGTCACCGCGTAACGCGATTTCGGCTGCCGGGGCTTTTCCTCGATACTGAGGGCCCGCCCGGCGCCGTCGAATTCCACAACTCCATACCGTTCGGGATCGTGGACAGGATACGCGAATACGCGCGCACCCTGAGTCTTAGCCGCTGCGTCCCGCAAATCCTTGGCCAGATCGTGCCCGTAAAAAATATTGTCGCCCAGCACCAAAGCGCAAGCGCTGGTTCCGAGAAACGACTCACCCACCAAAAAAGCCTGCGCAATTCCTTCCGGCTTGGACTGCACCCTGTATTGCAACTGGATTCCAAACTGACTTCCGTCCCCCAGCAGCGTTTGAAACTTAAGCATGTCCTCCGGAGTGGTAATAAGAAGGATGTCGCGAATCCCCGCCAGCATCAGCGTGCATAGCGGGTAATAGATCATGGGTTTGTTGTAAACCGGTAGCAGGCTCTTTCCCATGGCGTGGGTCACGGGATACAAACGGGTTCCCGACCCTCCTGCCAGAATGATTCCCTTATGACCTGTGCTGCTCGAAGCTTGCATCATAGGACGATTCTTCCGCTGGTGCTGCGGCGGCGATTCAAGAAGAGTAGTGCGTTTCGATCCACTGCCGGTAGCTCCCGCTCGTTACATCGCGGACCCACTCTTCATTTTCCAGATACCATCGCACCGTCTTGCGAATGCCACTCTCAAATGTTTCCAGCGGACGCCAGCCGAGTTCACGCTCAATCTTGGTTGCGTCCATGGCGTAGCGCCGGTCGTGCCCCGGACGGTCCTTCACAAATGTAATCAGGTCGCGGCGCGGCGCCACACGGCGGCCCGCCATCTCATCCACAATGTCGCAGATTGTCTCCACGATGTCGATGTTGCGCTTCTCATTCCAACCCCCGATGTTATAAGTCTGCCCAACTCTCCCCCGGGTGAGGACCGTTGCAATTGCTGCGCAGTGATCCTCCACATAAAGCCAATCCCGAACGTTCTGTCCGTCTCCGTAAATGGGCAGCGCTTTACCGTCGCGCGCGTTCAGGATCACCAGCGGTATCAATTTTTCCGGGAACTGAAATCGCCCGTAGTTATTCGAGCAGTTTGTGGTCAGAGTCGGCAATCCGTAAGTGTGGTGGTAGGCGCGTACAAGATGGTCGGAAGCAGCCTTCGATGCCGCGTAGGGACTATTCGGCGCATAAGGTGTGGTCTCGGAGAACGCAGCATCCCCTGACTCCAGCGAGCCATACACTTCGTCCGTGGAAACGTGCAGAAATCTGAAGTAGGCTTTCTCCTGCGCAGTCAGACCTACCCAATAGGCTCGTACTTCTTCCATCAGCGCGAAGGTCCCATCCACATTCGTGCGGATGAAATCGTCCGGTGCCCGGATGGAACGATCTACGTGGCTCTCGGCGGCAAAATTCACAATGGCCCGCGGCTGGCGACGCTCCAGCAGGCCCCGCACCAGGCCGCGGTCTGCAATGTCGCCGTGCACAAACTCATACCGCCGCTCGTTTACGAGCATTTCCAGGTTGCGCAGGTTCCCCGCGTATGTGAGTTTGTCCAGATTCACGATGGAATCCGAATCCCGCTCCATCCGCTGCAGAATGAAGTTCGATCCGATAAAACCTGCCCCACCAGTGACCAAGATCGCGTTTTCCATATCGTCGACTGGAATAAATCGTCCGCTCATCCCTCGCTTCGGGCGTGCCACGAGCGAACGCCCAATTGTAAACAAAAAGGACGGGATTCATCCCGTCCTCTGGTCGGTGCAATCGTTTTGGGTGCAGGCTAAAATGCTCTTCTGACTACGTTCCTGTCTGCCTTATCCTGTTTTTCGTGCTGCCGCAGATACAGACTCTGTTGCGCGCCCGCTCGATTTTCTGGGCGGCGTTACTGCCAGCCCCCACCCCATCATTTCGAAATACACCCGTTCAACCTCCGCGGCAATCATCGGCCACTGATAGTGTTCGCGGACGCGGCGTTTGGCGGCTTGGCCTGCGGCTTCACGAACCGCGGGATTCGCAATCAGGAACCGCAAACGGTCCGCCAAGTCAGTAACGTCACCGCGCCGGAAAGTAAATCCTGCGGCGTCAACAGCTTCGCGATTTTCCGCAACGTCGCTGCTGAGTACGCAGAGCCCGGCGCCCATCGCATCCAGGAGTGCCAGCGACAATCCCTCCAGATCAGACGGCAAGACGAACAACATGGCATTGGTCAGCAATTCGTCCAGAGCTTCTCCCGAGACCCAGTCCAACACCTTGATCCGCTCACCCGCGTGGGCCTGCAGACGGCGCGAGTAATCATCGCAATAGCTCGACGCCCCCGCCATTACGAGCTTTATGTCAGTATCCAACTTCTCATAAGCTTCGACCAGCAGATGGCAGCCCTTTTCCGGAGAAAACCTCCCCAGAAACAGAATGTATTTCTCCGGTTCGAGACCCCAATCAAATAGCTTGTCCGGCAAACCCCGCTCTCGAAGCACGCCGCCGTTCGGCACATACGATGTTTCCACTCCATAGCCGCGCCTGTAGTGCTTCTGCAGTTCTTGGGAGACCACCATCGTGCGGGTGGGCAAGTTCACTGCCGACTGCTCCCCGAGCCTCAGTACTGCTGAAGCGATGCGCCCCCATTTCTTGCGCTGCCAGTCCAGGCCCTGCACCGTGACCACGGTTTTCTTTCCTGCGAGACGCGGAAGAAACGAGAATAGCGCCGGCCCCAACGCGTGGTAGTGCACCACATCACAAGGCTGCACCAGAACATGGAGTGTGCTGAGAAACGTGTGCACCAACGTTTCCAGATGTTTGGACCGGATCGTTGGCAGCCGCACCACTCGTATGCCATTGTGTTCTTTTCCCGGAGGAGTGAAGTAGGTCCGGCAATAAGCCGTCACCTCGTGTCCCATCCCCGCCAGCCGTCTTCCAATCTCTTCATAGTAGGTCTCAATACCGCTGTACTTCGAGACCACACCCCGCCCGCCAATGAATGCGACCCGCAGTATACGTTTCTGGAACACCGCCGGTGGAGCGATGGGGCTCGGCAAACCTGGGGCAAAGGCAAGGCGCTGCAGTGGAACGAAGCTACCTCGCTCCACTTTTAGCATCCCACTTTGTGCGGTGCTTGCAGTGACGGCCGTCCTTCGGATCTTTCCCGGCTTTGCCGCACGTGACGATTGCCTCTTTTCATCGACCAGGCGCTCATACAAACCAACCAACACCTCGTAGTGTGCCTCCGGCGTGTAGTTCTGCCGCACCAGCTCCCGCCCGGCCCGCCCCATTTTTTCCGCCAGCTCTGGTTGTGAGCTGAGAAACCGGATGGCCGATGCCAGTTGCTCCACATCGCCGGTCCTGTACAAGAGTCCCGTCTTGCCGTCTTGTACCACTTCCCGCCGTGACCCCAGGTCCGTTGCCACTACGGCTCGCGCTTCCGCATAGGATTCCAGAATCGTCTTGCCCAGCGTTTCATACGCATGCGAAGGCAACACGGTAAAGCGCGAGTCAGAAATCGCGCGATCCAACTCCGCTCCTCGGATGTGGCCGACAAACTCCACGTTGCCCAGCGCCAACTCGGCAGCCAGTTCCTGCAACCTGCCGCGCTCCGGTCCGTCTCCCGCAACGATCAGGCGAAGACCCGGCAAGCGCTGCATGGCGTGCAGCAGGTCGGCTACGCCTTTTTCCGGCGACAGCCGGCCGAAGTACAGCAACGGAGCGTTCTCTGCGCTGCGCTCCCTGACCTCCTTGACTGGCTGGAAGTGAGGAAGGACCTCGAACTTGACCGGATCCCAGCCATGTTCGACAAACTTGTCCCGCACGAATTGGCTGGGCGCAAGAAAGCAGTCCACGCATTTCCGGTAAGTGCCCAGCCACTTGTGAGCGTAGGCCTCCGCTACGAGAGTCATCCGCGCGCCCCATCCCGGATAGCACTTCTCCTTCAGTGCGTGCCAGAATTCTCCGCCCTTGCATGCCTCGCAGGCTTCTCCGCGCAACACCAGGTTGTAGCTCGCACACAGAACCTTGAAATCGTTCAGATGATAGACGACCGGAACTTTCTGCGACTTCAACTCCCATAAGATCGACGGCGAAAGGTGGTGATAGATGTTGCGGACGTGGGCCACGTCCGGCCGGAATTCCGCGATCATCGCTCGAATCCGTCGCCGTGCCTCGCGTGAATAAATCGCGTGCCCGGCCAGCCCCACCTTGTGAAACCATCCGTCCTGCTTCTTGAAATCAGCGTGCGGCATGAAGTGGCGGTCGTACGGAGTGGGCATGCCTCGAGGGTCGGCCATGGAAAACAGCGCCACCTCGTGTCCTTTGGAACGCATGAGGTCCATGGCTTCGAACAGGTAGACCTCGGTACCGCTGAAGGGGTAGTTATATTTGTTGCAAAACAAGATCCTCATGCGGAGGGCTCCAATCCCGGGTTGGGAAGTTTTTGTTTGCGAAATCCTGGGCCGCGATCAGCTGCAGGAACTGGTTGCCAAAGTGAGTCAGGTTTTTTCTTCGACTGAAGTTGTGGAGAACCTGTACCAGCGCTGCGTGGCGGATCCAGTCCAGCCGGCTCACAGCAGAGCGATTCTCCCAGCTCATCTGTTTCTGAAGGAAGAGAATCCTCGCCACGAAATCCTCCAGCTCGCCGGGCATGTAGAGGAACCCCGTTTTTCCGGGAATGACGACCTCAGGGATGCCCGTAATCGCCGGCGCGAGCACGATTCTGCCTCGCACCATTGCTTCCATGAGCACCAGCGGAATTCCTTCGCTGCGGCTTGTAAGCACAAACATATCGGCACGCCGGTAGAGTGCATCCATCTGCTGTCGCGCGACGTGGCCGAGCAACATGACACGGTCCAGCAGCCGTTTTTCCCGGATTATCAATTCCAGACGCTGCCGCTCCGGCCCTTCTCCGGCAATCGCACACTCAAAGTCGAGTCCCCGGTCGCGCAGCCGAGCACATGCGCGAACCAGAAATGCGTGATCCTTCACGGCATGCAGGCGTCCTACGGCCAACAGCGTGAGAGTGTGGCGTGCGGCACGAGTGACTCTTCGGGTGGATTCCAAGTGTTCCGGTACCTCAACCCCAAGCCTAGAGACAATGACCTTTCTGGGATTGGTAGCCGGAAAATGCTCCAGAATATAGCGGCGGTTGTACTCGGAAATGGTTACGCAAAACTGGCAATTCTTCAGCTTCGTGTCGAGATAGGCGGCTTCGACCAACAGGTCCGACCCGTGCAGCGTCAGACTGAAACTCACCCCCAACAGCCGGGCTGCCACCATCCCGATCCACGACCCGAAATAGCCGTGATGCACATGGATGTGATCCACTCCTCGTTCCAGCAGCAACACGGCGTAACATGCCCCCAGCCAGGTGTGCAGCAGGGCTTTCAATCGTCGATTGGGCGATTCCTTCCCCTGCAGGAGTACCCGCGTCACCAGGCTGGTAATCCGCTTCCAGCGCCGTGCCGCGAGGGCGAGGGCTCGCAGAAGAGTCAGAACCCGAAGCGGTTGCAGGCTGAGAATCTCCGGCTCACTAGCTGTGCTGACCGATCCGCGCTGCGCCTCATAAGGCATTCGCACACTGCCCGAAATGACCTGAACTCCCCGCTGCCGCAGTTCCCGGATCTCCTCGCCCACATAGGCCTCCACGGCCGCAGGAAATTGATTGGCGAGATAGGCGACTGTCAACACGGGATCGGAGAGTTGCAGAAAGAGATGCAGAATCGGATGGGACTAAGATCTATGCAGCAGAGCCGCGAAACGCCTGGAGCGACGGTCCCAGGTCGCTTTCCGAATCCTTGGCAGCGCGCCGCCGCTGCGCTGCCAGCATTCCCGCCATGGTAAACAGCAGCCCATTCACAAACTGATAATTCATCACCACGACAGCGGCATTCACCCAATAGACGCCGAGCAAGACCGGCCACATGGCATGAAACTGCTGATTCAGCAGGCCTTCGCGTTCAGCTCGTGGAACCAGGCCCCGTCCCAACCGCAATACCTCCCACATCAGCCACGCATACAGAGCAAGGCCGACGATGCCATGTTCCACCAGTATTTCCAGATAAGTATTGTGCGGATACAGTTCCTTCTCCTTGTAACCGCTGACGTGCCGCGCCAACTCCTCCGGCATCCGGTTCACGCCCCACCCGGTGAATGGTTTTTCCAGGAACATCTGCCAGCCGCCAGCGTAGACCGCCTGGCGGAAATCCAGGGGGCCAGATTCGCGCAGTCGGTCCATGAGCGCGCGGCGTTGATCGTCAAAACTCAAGGCGACGAGCAAGCCCAGCGCTCCGACGATCGTCACCGCGACGCAGATACGCCGCAGCCTCCGGTTGTGCGAGCGAAAAATCAGAAACCCCACGCTGATCACGAATGAGAGCCAGACGGCGCGCGTCATCGTCGCCAGGATTGCCAGGGGCAGGGAACCCAACAGCACGGCGGCCTTCAGTCCGCGTATTCTTCCCCGCAGAAAAGCGTGCAGTCCAAGCAGGCCCAACAGATTCAACGAAACCCCGTTGGCCACCCCCTGCAGCAACGGTCCTCGCGCCCGGTCGGCGTGGTAGCCCAGGCTCTCATCCAGAATGAAGCGCGGAAAGATCAATGACTTTGCGCCCACGAGAAAAGCGATCGAGGTGAAACAGAGATAGGCAAGTATGATAAGACCGAAAAGCTCGAAGTCGCGAAGTCGCCGCTCCTCCCGAAACACCATCCCCGCCAAGTGAAACAGTGTGAAAGGAACAAAGAACTTCGCCGCGAGCAGACACCAGGTCTGGTTGTCAAACGATTCCCCGATCACGCTAGCCACCGCCAACAGTGATAGCCCGATCATTGGCCACGTCGCCCGCTCCACCACCAGCAACCGCTGCCGCGTAATGACCGCTCGTCCCACGACCCCGAGGGCCAGCAACATGAATGCCACGCGATCGATCTCATAAAAAGGCACATCGGGATGACGCAGCAGCATAGCTGCCAGAGCCGCCAGAAACAGCGCTGCCGGCGCCATCATCATGGCCTGCAGCGGGCGGAGCCCCATTCGCAGACCCCGCCCGGCTGCCTGACCTGCCCACGAAGCAGGTGACGCCATCTTCACTGAAACCAGCTGCATCACTCTCCACTCCCCCGCAGCACAGCCCCAGCCGTCTTCAACAAGATCCTCAGGTCCATTCCCAGGCTCCAACGGTGGATGTATTCAATGTCCAGGTTCATTCCCGCTTGAAAAGACGGATCCCGCCGCGCCGTCACCTGCCAAAGTCCTGTCATTCCTGGTATCACGTCCAGCCGCGGCAGGTGCTCAATCGCATAAGCGGAAAAATCGTCCAGCGGATGCGGCCGCGGCCCGACCAGGCTCATCTCACCCTTCAGCACATTCCATAACTGAGGAAGTTCGTCCAGACTGTAGCGGCGCAAAACTCGTCCGACCCGTGTGATTCGGGGATCGTCTGTGATTTTGAAAAACGGACCCTGCCTCTCATTTCGCTTCCGCAGATCCTCCTTCAACGCGTCCGCATCCCTAACCATGGTGCGAAACTTGTAGCAGCGAAACGGTCTGCCCTTTCGTCCCGCGCGGGGCGCGGCGTAGACCGCTGGCCCCGGCGAATCCAGTCTGATGAAAATCGCGAGCAGGGCCAGCGCCGGCGCCATCAGGATCAGTGCCGCCCCCGCACCGGCCACGTCCAGCGCGCGTTTCAGTACCAATCCCGCGACTGGCAATCGCTCTTCATGCAGGGAAATGAGAGGAATGTCCCCAATCCGTTCCGTCTCCCGCGTCGGCTCGTAACCAAAAAGATCGGGCGCCATCTTCACGTCCAGCCGCAGTTGCTGGGCCGCTCGCACCACCCGCAGAGTCTTCTCCCGATCATGCGGCCCAGCCAGAATCACTTCGTCCACGAATCCGGTGCGCGCCAGTTCTGCCAGGTCGCTCGTGCGTCCCAATACGCCTTTTCCCGGTAGCTTCCCGTCATCCAGAAAGCCGCAAACCGACCGGCCCAGCTCCGGATGCTTTTCCAGGTAGCTCGCCAGTCGGTGGCCCAGTCCACCCGCTCCCACGATGAGGACATTCCGCGTCCCGCCCATGGCGCGTGTGCCACTCCGGTTGTCCTTACGTTCGGCCCCTCGCGATGCCAGCAAGGCGCCAAACTGCAAGACGCCGGCGATCCAGCCCAGCGTTGACCGCAACCAATTCCGGCCGCATCCACCCTGCAGCGCTCCGGGCCCCCAGAGAGCAACGGCGCCTGGGGCACTCTTCGGGCCAGAGTTTGGGAGTGGAGCGGTCACACTCGAAGGCGAGAATGCTGCATACCCCTCTGCCCCCCGCAGCGGCTTTTTCTGGCCGCCGGCCGAGAATGCCCCTGGGATCAACCGCGCCGCCCACGCGGTTCCCTGAGGTATCTGCTGTCTAGGATGCAAAAAAGGAGAAGACACTTTCAGACCAATTCCAACTCGTACCCCTTGATCTCAATCGCCAGCGAGCGCTGGATCGATTCAATTGAGATCACCAGCTTGCCCTCGTCGTGTTGCACCAGCACTCCCTCCAATCCGTGCAGGCAACCGCCCCGGATCCGTACGCGCTGTCCGGTGTGCACGAACGGGTGCAGGGAAAAGAGGCCCTTCTCTTGCAACAGCAATTGCAGATCTTCAATCTGCTTCGGCGGTACCGCCACCACCATCCCTCCGAAGCTCACGAAGCCAATCAGTCCCGCAGTTTGCAATACCGTCCGCCGCGCATCGTGGGACTGATCGATATGCACGAACGCGTAACCCGGAAACAAAGGAATCGTCACCACCTTCTGCCGGTCGCTCCACGTGTGATGCTCAGTTAGCAACGGCAGGTAGACTTCGCAGCTCTTGTGGTTAAGCTGTGCAACGACTCTCTTCTCGAACCGATAGCGCGTCTGCACCGCAAACCACTGCGGCAGGATGGTCTCACCCGTCGTGTGCGGCCGCGGTTGTGCGGAAGCGACCAAGGCCACGACCGGGACTCCATAGCTACCGCTCATTGAGTCCCATCGCCATTTTCTCTCTCACTGGCAAAGCGTTTTCAGTTCTTGTAGCACTGCAACCCTTGCGGCCTGCGAACGCGGATCCGCTCAACGTGTCAGTTCAACCATGTTCGCAGCCAGCGCAGCGTCCTTCCGCCCGCGCCATGACATTTAAAAAACCTTGGGTTCTTGACCCCACCGTCTACAGCCGTCGATAAATCCGCTCTGGGACGGGAAACGTTCGCTCGCTCAACACCGTTCCCAGGATTCGACACTTCGCCGCTTCCAGCGTCTCCTTGATCTTGCGAGCAGTCGCTTTCCGTGTCCCGTGAGCATCGAGTACGAGAATGATTCCGTCCGCTAGTTGTCCCAGCAAAGCGGCCTCGCTCGATATCCCCGCCTCGGGCCCGTGAATTACGGCATACTCAAACTCATTTCGCAGCTTCGCGAGACAGGAGAGCCAATATCGTCCCGTCCCTGATTCCTCGCCGCATTCGCGTAGCCCGAACTCCGGTACGCGCCACAGGTTGATCGCCGTCTGGGTAGACCACGATTTGACGGCACTATCCCCATATCGGGGGTGAGCCTGCACCATCTCTCTTGCCCGTCGTTCGCGGCCCACGATTGCGATATCGGAGCGCGTTTCCAGCGCCAGAGCCCGCCCCACCTGATAACAGATGTTGGCCACATCTGGGCTCGGCCCCGCGGCGCTGAAAACGACCTGTTTCGCCGGTCGAACTCCGCTTCCAAAGAACACCCGCTGTACCAAGCCCCGAATCTGTTCACGCGCGAAGTCCTCCGGATTCCAACCGTTCGCCTCGCAAAAGACCTCAATCGGCGGCACTGCTGTTTCCTGCGGCGCTGACCCAATCAGTTCGGATGTTCGCAACACTTCCGCGTTCGCGCTCATTTCATCTCCTTCAGGCGGACAACCGCCGGCCCATACCTTCAGGTAACGAAGCTAATACCGGGATTTCCAAGCACGCCAACACTTCCTCCGGCGTGCGCAGCGCAGGGTCCAGGTAATCTGCCGCGAACGCCGCTCCGGTACCCGATGCCAGGGCTCCCACCAGGCCCACCAGTACCACCATTCCGGCCGGCCACACCGGCAGAGCCGGCACGACTGGTTGCTCGGCGATTGCAACATTGACGATGCCATCCTCATCCAACGCATCGCCCATCCGTGCTTCTTCCCGCTTCTTCACATATAGCAGGTAATTCTCCTGCGCCGCCTTCTCGCTGCTCGTCAGATCATCCTGGGTAATCGCATCCTCGCCCAGCCGGCGAGCCAGCGTGCGATATCCCGCCAGGTGCGTGCTCGTCGTTGCCTCCCGCGCTTCCAATCCCTCCATCTCAACCTGTGCCTTCTGCAGCTCCGCCTTGGCCCATTCATAATTCGCATCCTGATCCGTGGTCTCGTCGCGCAGCGGACTCAACCTTTCAGCCGTGATCGCAGCCTTGGCTTGGAGGATCTCCTGCTCGACTTCTTGGACTAGGCGGTGGTTTGGCTCAAACTTGGTCAGCAACTGGGTCTGCTTCAGTTCAAGATCAAGCAAGCTCGACTTCAGCGCCCGCAATAACTCCGGATTGTCCGTCGCGCGAACCAGGGTGATGGTCCGCTGCGGCAACCTCGCCAGCTGCGCCTCAAGTTGGTGAACTCGATGCGCGGTCTCCGACATTTCCACCTGAGTCTGCTGGTAACTCGCCTCTGTGACGTCGAGTCGTTGCAACGCCAGATCCCGTTGCTGTGCGGCGATCACCACACCATGGCTCTTCGTAAATTCCACCAGCGTTCTCTTGGCCCCCTCCAGTTGCCGTCGCGACTCTCCAGTCTGTTCATCGAAGAAATGAAGTTGTCCGGCCGGCCGGTGGACTTCCATGTGCTTTTCCAGGTAGACGCTGGCCAGCGACTGCAGCACCCGTGCCGCCGCGTGAGGATCCGGCGCGTCATAGCTCACCGCGATCAGGTTGGTTTTCTTCATCGGCTCCACTTTCAACCGTGCGGCCAGTCGCTTCGCGGCTCGCTCCACGCGCGCCGCCGCCTCCTCGTGAGGCCGGAGCCATCGCAACCAGTCGTGTGCAGCCAGATCGTTGACCTCCACCACGCGGCGCAAAACGTCGTCGTCCCTCAGCAGTTCTACCTCTGAATTCAGTTCCTCTTCAGTTACTTCCATCCGGGACAAGTCCGGAGGAGCATTCGGCTGTGCGGTCACAGGAGGGTCGGCACGTCCTCGACGCACCAGCACACGCACGTGAGCGCGATACGTGGCCCCGGCAAACGCATAGACCACCGCCAAAACCAAGAGCAAACCCGAAACGCCGACAAAAAGCTTCCACTGCCGGAACAAGACTACCGCCAGCTCCCGTATCGTCGGCGACACTGGTTCTTCATTCTTGCGCGCTGGATCTTGGTCTGGCATGCGGATTGACCTGCGTCGCTTGCTAAAACTGTGTGGAACTCACGTACATGCTTAAGGAAGGCTTGCTGAGAAACCGTTCGATCTTCGAGATGGAATTTTGGGGAACAAACACCAGATCACCGGGGCGCAACTGGGAGGCCTCGCCCAGACGTTTCTCCTTCAACATCTTTTTCAGGTTGAAAACGCGCGCCTCTACCAGATCATCGTTCACGCGTCGGAATAGAAGCACCTGCGAATGCTTCGCCTCGTGCGTAAACCCGCCCGCGATCTCTACCGCCTCGATGACAGTGGTCTCTGCGCGCAACTCATATTTGCCGGGCCGTCCCACCTCTCCGCCCGCTACAAAATAGGGATGCTCAAACTCCTTTAACGCCACTGCCACCTGCGGATCGTGCAGGTATCCGGTGTACGCCCGCCCCAGGGCCAATCGGAATTCCTCGAGGGTAAGTCCCTCCGCGAGCACCAGGCCCGCGTCCTTCAGGGCGACATATCCATCCGGTTGTATGGTGAGCGTCTGGTCGAACTCCGGCGACAGCGTGAAACTCAATGCCACCACGTCGCTGTGGTTCAGCCGGTAAAGCGGACGGCGATCCCCTCCGAGCCGAGGGTTTCCCATGCCGTCCGCTTGTCCGGGTTTTGCGGCCGCCATTCCTGTGCTCCCCGTCCCAGCCCCGGTTTGGCCGGTTAGAGAAGACTGTGGATTTGCTCCCAGGTCCTGCTCCCTCTTTTCCTCCTGGGCGAATGCGGCCACGCAAAGCTGCAATAACAACACGCCCATCACCGCAACTTTTGTCCAGCCAACGAAGGGCTTCATTGCGGGATGGGCTCTATTTTCCTGGATTCCGAGAGCCGCTCAGCTTCCGCGGTTCTCTTTGTGCAAGGTACCTCGATGGCGATTTCGCGGCAAGACTTGGGAAGTGCTGTCTACCAGCGTGGTCATGCCGGATTCGATCGCGGAAGGCTGCCGAACCCGGAGTGCCGCGGGTTCTCTTCGTGCTGAGCCCTGCCGATAGGGCCGCAAGACTGTCCCCTCCCAAGCTACCCACAAAAGTAGACTTGCATGTTCGCGGCGTCACACCCCATTCAAGACGCGGGCGGTCGAGGACGTGCAGCAAACCCCCGCCATTGCGACATTACCTCGAAGTTTCATCAAAACTTCCGGATCCCTGCTCCGACTTGTCATCGCTTTTCCACAGCATCACCTTCTATTTTCCCGATTTGAAAGCCTCGGTCGAATTATGTGACATGTTTCCTTGAGTACTACTCCGCGGGCCCCTAACATCAGAATGTTACTTAATTTCGTTTTCGGAGCCCGCTGCATGAGTTCGTCCTTACCCGCCGCTTCGGCTGCAATCGCCGTCCTTATTGCGGACTCCAACCGCATGCAGGCGCAACTACTCACTAGCGCACTGCGCCGCCGCTCGGAGTTCCGCATCTCCACCTGCCCGGTCGATATCGCCTCAATCCTTCAGGCGGTTGCATCCACGCCCGCCAGGGTGGTGGTTCTCTCGCTGAATCACTCGGTCAACATTGCCAACCAAATGGCGGCAATGCGCCGGGTTCATCTTTCCCATCCTGCCGTCGCCAAAGTGCTCTTGGTCGAGTCCTACGACCGCGAACTAGTGGTGAGCGCGTTCCGCTCCGGCGCACGCGGCATTTTCTGCATTTCCGACGCGCATTTCCGGCTGCTCTGCCGGTGCATCCTTCGGGTGGCCGGCGGTCAGATCTGGGCCAACACCGAACAGATGACCTTCCTCCTCGACCTTATCTCCGAAGTGCCTTCGTTGCGCGTGCTCAACTCGCGCGGCCATCAGATCCTTACCCCGCGCGAGGAACAAGTCGTTGCCCTCGTGGCCGAAGGCCTGAGCAATCGCGACACTGCCCGCGAACTCAACCTCAGCGAGCACACCATCAAGAAATACCTGTTCCGCATTTTCGACAAGCTGGGTATCTCATCCCGTGTTGAACTCGTCCTGTATGCCGTAAACCACGGTGCTCCCCTCCAGGCGGAATGGCTCGCCGGCATGACTCACCCCACACCCGACTCCTGAAAAGCTACCGAAGAACTCTGATTCTGGTTCTGGCATGATGGTGGAGCAGGCCTTCTAGGCCTGGATCAAGAGTCGCCAGGAATCGGCGGGTTCTAGCCCCTGAGGCACCAGAACGGAGTTTCCAGCAGCCTCCTAAGGAGGCGCGCAATTTGAAAACCTTCCTCCACGCCTGTATAAATCAGGGGACGGAGCTACGTGCCCGACAACTCCCCGAACCCCGAGCCCAGTCCTCCCCCGCGCGGCCCGACCATCATCGCCGCCGGAATGCTGCTTGCTGCTCTGGCCCTGGTCGTCCTCTATACCAGCAGTCGCGCGTTCCTAAGTCCGGTGGCGTTGGTCGTGGTCGCTGCCATCGGCGTGGCCGCGTTGCTCTTGCAATTTCGTCTGCGTCCCGATCTTTCTTCTGCCGCTGGAGCGCCCTCCGTTCGCGGTCCGCTTTGGCTCAACGCTCTTGGCGTTGTGTTCGCCGTGGGAGCCGTATTTGCCGACATCCTTCACCTCAACGGAGTGTTCATGCTGATCGCCGCGCTCGCCGCCGTCATTTCTTTCGCGGTCAGCGCCATCATCGTCCTAGGCGTCCTGCGCAAGCGCCGCATTTGATAGATACCGGAAGCCCTCTACGGCTTGAACTCCACTGCCACTGTCGTCTCCACCACCACCGCCTGACCCTCGACGCGATAAGGCTCGAACCGCCACCAGCGCAGGGCGTCCATCGCAGCCTGCGCCAGGATCACCGGTCCATTCAGCGCGTGCACATCCACCACTGACCCGTCACGTCCCACCACCACATCCAGCACGATCACTCCGTGCAGCCTCGCCGACCGCGCCGCCGCGGGATAATCGGGATCCACGCGGTGAGTCACCAGCTTCTCCATCACGTCGGCTGGAACGTGGGCCTGAGGCTGCGGCAACCCGAGTGCCTTTTCTGTCTTCTGTAGATTCGACTCCAGGTCTTCCCACCCCCGATTCCACCGCCACCACAAAACGGCCAGTAGAACTGCCGCCGATACCACCAAGAAGATCCATGCCCGGTCGCCCCACCTCCTTGTAGGAGGCTGCCCACCCGATCCCCCACTCTCGGAACCTTTTCCCGCGGCGGCCTCGAGTGGAATCTTCGCGCGTACTCCGACTTCCAGTTCCGCTTTCGCTGCTCCCGCCCAATCGCGAATCGCCGCCTGCTGCTCTACCGACAGGCCGACGAACTCCATCCCCGAGCGCAGCTTGTCGTGATATCGCACCAGCGCCCGCGTGCGCAGCGGATCCGCCGCCAGCGGCAGCCTGATCTCCACTCCCACCGGCTCTCCCTGCAACAGTTCCCCCGCCAGCACCGCTGCCACTCCGCCTTCGCCCAGGTTTACCGCCCGCCCCGGCAAGGTATCCGGAATCCCCGAACGCAGCACGGTCACATCCAGCGGCGCTTGCACGCGATATCGCAGCCCCCGCCGCCGCGAAGGTTGATCCAGCCACTGTGTGTGTGGTCCCGTTGCCATGTGAATAACTTCGAAAAAATCTTTCACCACGGAGGCACGGAGCCACGGAGAAAAACCCTTCGGAATTCTTCTACTCCGTGGCTCCGTGCCTTCCGTGGTGAAGGGTCTTACTTGTTGCGACCCCGCAGCTCTACAATCTCACTCCCGTTCGCCACTAGCACCACGCTAGCCATGCCAATGAACAGCCCGTGTTCCACCACTCCCGGCATATCGCTAAGCTGCCGGGCCAACCCATCCGCATCCGGAATCTGCCCGAAGCGGCAATCAAGAATGTAATTATTCTCGTCAGTTAGGTAAGGCTTCCCATTCGCTCCCCGCCGCAGCCCAACCGTAGCGCCCAAGACCTCAATCTTTTTCATCACTACCGCCTGCGCGAACTTGATCACTTCCACCGGCAGCGGAAACTTTCCCAGCACAGGAACTCTCTTGGTCGCGTCGGCCACAATCACCAGCTGCCTGGTCGCCGAAGCCACAATTTTTTCTCGCAGCAGCGCCCCACCGCCACCTTTAATCAACCGCAATTGCGGATCAACCTCGTCCGCCCCATCCACCGTGACATCGATCTGCTGACATTCATCCAGCGTAGTGAGCGGAATCCCGATCGCAGCCGCCTGTTCCCGCGAGCGATCCGACGAAGGGATGCCTCGAATCCGCAGCCCGCTCTTCACCTGCTCGCCCAGCAGTTGAATAAAATATGCCGCCGTCGATCCGGTTCCGAGGCCAACGACCTGACCATCTTTGACAAATCGCAAGCTCGCCCGCGCCGCCGCCTCTTTTTCCTGATCGTTCGCCATAGGGTTTCGTTTGCCGGGGATGCTCTTTAGTCAACAGCGCCTGCCTACCCCAAACCTTTCTCCACGTAAATCAAATACCCAGCCAGCGTCAGTCCAAACAACACTGTCAGAATCGCCACCAGATCCACAACAAATCCCGCCGGCTCAAACTTCCCCTCATCCAGTTGCGCCCGCGTTTTTCGATAGCGTGTCAGTCCTGCAATCATCATCACCACGCCCGCCAGAATCGCGATCATCCCCATCCACACCGAGAGTCCCGTGGTCCTCGAAACGTGGCCCTGAAACGCCGTCAACTGTCTCATCGCAATCGCAAATCGCCCAATCGCGAACCCAAACACCACGATCGCGACGCTGGTCCGCACCCACGCTAGGAAAGTGCGCTCGTTGGCCAGATGGTCGCGGGCTCGGTTGGAATTCTCCGTCAAGGCGCCCCTCCCCATTGCTACGACGATGACGGCAGCATTATTCCACAGCCTTGGCCAACAGCGCGCCCGCCACCGCAATATTCTTGATCAACTCCTCCGGCACGCCATGCCGCTGCTGCAGATACTCCGGACTATTGTAGGAAACCCAAACCTTCCCACCTTCGTCTTCCCACACCAACGCCTTCAAGGGTAGATCGATCGCCAGCGTGGGCGCGGCCACCATCAGCGGCGTTCCTCCCTTCGGATTGCCGAAGATCACCAGCTTCGTCGCTCGCATCTTCATCCCAACCTTTTCGGCTTCGCCGCTGTGGTCCACCACAGCGAACACTCGCACCCCATGCTCCGCCAGAACAGATTCCAGCCGCTTTACGGTTTCGTCCACGGCATACTTGCTTGCAATCTGTAAGAGACCGTTTCCCTGCATACCCTCACTCCTACGTCACTGCATTCCCGAAACATCCTGCCCAGGGTTGTACTCCACAATGTCCGCCCCGACAATGGTCCCGACATTCGCTTGGTCCTGCATACCCTCAGCGTGACCGAAGTAATCTGATTCCTGGCTCTTGTTCCCGATACGATGATGCCGGGCCTATTCGTGAAACTCAAGCTTGACCGCATTATCAGCATCGCGACGCTTGTGGCTTCGCTTGTGGCCGTTGTTCTGGTCTTGAAAAAGCCAGTTCCGGTCGCGCAAAAGCAGACTCCGGCGGCAATTGCGGCCAACGCCCAGTCATTCGGGCAGAAGATGGAGCAGCTCGAACAGGCCGCGCAGCAGGCCTCGCCGGCCTCCGGCGGGAGTTATTCAGCGGTGCCATCCGGGAATCAGCAAACCGCTCCTTCCAGCCCTCAACCGAAAGCGGAGGTTCACATTAACTCTGACGAAGTGGGCGCCGCGCTGGCTCAGGCGATTGGAGTCGCTGGAGCCGGGGAACTCTCACCGGATTCTAATCTCGGCAGCGGAGCGCCAACCATCAAAGATCAGCAGGTCAGCTTCGACGGCGACGTTGTCCACGGACAATTCCTTACCGAGATCGCAGGGAAAGACGTCTGGATAACCGTCTCGGGCCATCTGGCCTCGAAAGATGGATATGCGACTTTCGAGCCGACGGAATTCAAAGTGGGTGATCTCAGCGTACCAGTTTCGCTCGTGAATCCCGCATTGCAGAAGAAGCTCGCCGAGCAGCGCGACCGCTTGAAACTTCCGGACTCCGTGGGCGCCCTGAAAGTGCAGAACGGGGAATTGGTGATGCAGCAGAAATGACAGGGAAGAAAGAGCGGCCTTCCGGCCGCGACCAGGTCCCTCCGACTGCCCTCAGGGGAGAGACCCTGTCCTACAGTAGACCGTCCCACATCAAGCCGGTCCCACACGATTCTCCGCGGCGACCTTCGCGTACCAGCGGCCTGATTCCTTGATAGTGCGCTGCTGCGTCTTGAAGTCTACATAGGCCAGGCCGAAGCGCTGGCTGAAACCTTCCGCCCATTCGAAATTGTCGAGCAGAGTCCAGGCATGATAGCCGCGGACGTCCGCGCCATCGCTGATGGCGCGGGCAAGCGCTTGCAGATATTGGCGGTGATACAGAATGCGGCGAGTGTCGCGAATGACGCCGCTCGCGTCGGGACCATCGCTGTAGGCGCACCCGCTCTCCGTGATCTCGATCTGCGGACGATTGAAGTCGCGGCTGATGCGCGTGACGATGTCATACAGCGCCTGCGGCCAAACCTCCCAGCCATTGCCGGTTTTCGGGCCCTGATGGCCGCTTCCCATCTTGACCGGGAGGAGCCACTGCTGCGTGTGGGTGAGCCGCTCCATCGCGCTGGGCGCCGATGCGATGGTGCGGTAGTAGAGGTTGATGCCGACGAAATCCAGCGGCGCCCGCATCTTGTCGAGGTCACCCGACTTCATCCGCATAGCGGTTTCCGGGAGAAAGGCCAGCGCTTCGGGATAGCGTCCCTTCAACGCGGGCTCCAGGAACCACAAGTTGGTGATGGCATGACAGCGCGCGGCCGCCAGACGGTCTGGCTCGGAATCGGTGGCGGGCTCGCACGCCGACATGCTGAACGCAGTTCCCACGCGCGCGGACGGACGGGCAGCCTTCAACGCTCGAAAACCCGCACCCTGCGCCAGGTTCACCGTGTGGGAGGCGCGCAGGAAATCGAAAAGGCTTTTGCGTCCGGGAGCGTGCGTGCCTTCGAGATAACCCAGGTCAGTGAAGGCGGAGGGTTCGTTGAACAGAATCCAATCCGAAACGCGGTCGCCCAAGGAGCGCGCTACAAGCTCTACGTAATCGGCAAAGCGAGAAGCCGTATCGCGATTGGGCCAGCCCCCGGCATCTTCCAGAGCCTGCGGCAAGTCCCAGTGATAGAGAGTGACAAATGGCCGGATTCGGGCTTCCAACAAGGCATCGACGAGGCGGCTGTAGGAATCGATGCCTTTCGAGTTCGCAGAGCCGGAGCCGGCGGGCTGAATGCGCGGCCAGGAAATTGAAAAGCGGTAGCTGTTCAAATTCATCGCCCGCAAGAGCGCGATGTCTTGGCGCCAGCGATGATAGGAGTCACAGGCGGCGTCGCCGGTGTCGCTATTCTTGATTCGTCCTGGAGCATGCGCGAAGTGGTCCCAGATCGATTCGCCCTTGCCGTCCTCTTTCCACGCGCCTTCGATCTGGTAGGCGGCGGTGGCGGTGCCCCAAAAGAAATTCCTGGGAAAGACGATCTCGGAGTTCGTGTCAAGCTGTATGGCGCGGGAACCGGCGAGAGCCGGGGAACCCGCCGTGCGCGCCGCATTCGACGATGTACTGCATCCCGATAACAGACCTGCAGGCAGGGCGGCCGCCACGCCAGCAAGCACGGCCGAGTGCGTAAATTCACGGCGGGTCAGGCGCAAAGTGGAATGAGACTCCTTCAAAAAGTGATACGGCATTCTAAACCGGAAGGGGAAAGCGTGCAGAGTGGCGGAGAGGATCGAGGAGGCTCGCAATGGAAGATGATTGCCCTGCCATGGCTACTTGACCGGACTCTCGGTCAGGGCCTTATAAGAGTAAATAACCTGTTGGTCATATAGCACTTGAGTGGCCCACCATCCCAGGAAGGCGGCAGTGGTGAGGAACAAACCGAGAACAAGATAGGCAGCCCGAGCTTCGACACGCGCGGGCTGGGCTCCGGCCTCTTCTGCCACGCTCTTGTTCTTCGCCCTGCGTTGCCACAGCACGCACCAACCTGCCGCCGTAAGGGCCAGCAAAGTGAATTCCATGTAAGGTGGATCGCTGGCCGCGCGTTCCCGGAGGTGGTTGAACGTCGCAACTCCTCCGGGCAACAGATAAAGCAAGAGAACCGCCCACCGCAGCCTGGACTGAAATTTTGCGCTCCACCAGAACAAGCACAGGGAGAAGGCAATCAGCCCGTCAAACGCGGCTCCACGCAGCACCATGATCTGATCGTGAAACAGCCGCATCCTCTCAGTTGCGTCGGTTCCTTTCAACAGAAGCGCAGCTTCCTGGACGTGAAACATGTCGTTGGCCAGAGTTTGCTGGTCGCTGATAAAGTCGTGGGTTTTAGGGACGATCCAGCGGGCGGTGTATTCGCACTTCGAATCATTTTCCCGAAAGTGTTCCCGCTTGTCGTTGGAGGGCTCGCCAGGCTTTTGGGCCACTACGCCCCGTTGCAGAGTCTGACAATAAACATCGGTTCGAATGCTGGTCTCGGTCACTCCAACCTGGAACAGATATCTGGATACCTGTACGTGGAGATCGCCATCATCGAAGAAATCCTGCGCGATGCGGGACACAGCAGAACCCAGGGGATAGGCCATGGCGAAGAGCAGAACACCGGCCACTGCCGGTTGGTTCTGGTCTTTCACCCAGCCCAGAAGGTTTTTGATGCTGCTTTCGTTGTCTGAGAAAAAGAGGTGGAGGACGAGGAGCACCCAGGGAAGAGCCAAGGCTCCGACGATGACGGTATCGAACGCAATGCTAAAAGCGCCCATCCCTCCCCAGATCCTCTCATGGTTTGAATCGAGCCTGTGCCCATGGGGCGGCTCACTTCTCGTTCCGCGCCTTCACTTCAAATCCGCCAAGTCCGCCTGTAATTGCTGCACGTTGAAGCCGTTGGGCGCGACCGTCTGACCGCCTTTCTGCTTGAGATAATCGGGGCTGAGAATGGCGTAGGCCTCATCGCAGTAGGCCTCCCAAAATCCCCAAGTCATGGCTTGGAGTCCGCCCCAGGTAACGACAGTGACATTGCGGGAGTCGTAGGCGACCACGGGGACGGCGTGTCCGCCCCAGGAGCCCGGCGCACCGTCGCCCCCGGTGCCTTGCGGAGGAACGGACCAAATCTGCTTGTTGCTGGTCTGAGCCTGGGCGGTCTTGGGCAAAGCTACCCCGATGTAGCAGCCGCCGAAGATCCAGACCGCATCCATGACGTGGATGTGGTTGGCGGGCTCGAGAGCCATGAAAGCCTCGATCTTGTGGCCGGCTATGCCCTGCTGCCGCCAGTAGTTCAGAACGTCAAGTTCCTGGGCTCCATTGTCATTGGCTCCGGTGGCGGGATTGTAGCCGGTGATGGCGGAGTAGGCGTCGACGATCTGCTGGTCGGAGGGGGTGTCCATTTTGGACTGTGCGCTGGCAGTCCATTCCATGATGAGGTGGCCGGCTGCGGCGCAGGTGCAATCGCCGATCTGGTCGTTATCCATCATGCCCCACGGGCCTTTGACTCTCTTGGCGACGTTCAGGGCGGGAGGCGGCGCGGGCAGCGCGGCCGTGGTGTAAGAAGCGAGCAGCAGAGTGCGCGGGTCGTGCCGCGCCGCGTGTTTGCCGAGCTTCAGCTTAAGGGGATCGATCCTGGTTGGGTCAGGCTTTAGGGTGACGCTCTTCCTTGTGTCCGTGGGATGGGTGTCGAGTTTCTTTACGGCCATGACGGCGTTCCTTTCTGGTTAGAGCTAAAGATCCAGTGTTAAGAGATCCGCGAGGATCCCGGTTCAGCGTGAAACGGCCCAGCATGTTTGAAGGGAGGACTGCGCGGCGAATAGTAGAACGCCGGAGCGGACATTGCAACGGAGAGTTTGCGGTTGTTACGAAAAACGAACAAAACGGAGCAGCAAGGGTCAGTGCCAGTTGCGCAGGAGGTTTTCCAGAATCTCGGCGGCGGCCCCGAGTTGGTCAAGTTCGCCCTTGGCCAGCGAAGCGAGATGGGCCGCGAGGTATTCGATGCGGCGCTGGCGTCCTTGCTGGAGCAGGAGTGTGCCTTTTGCGGTAGCGCGGATGCGCATGCGGCGCGCGTCGTGGGGATCGCGGGTGATTTCAACCAGGCGACTGCGCCTGAGTCCGGCGACGATGCGGCTCATGGTGGGCGGTTTGACCTGCTCGGCGGCGGCGAGTTCTCCGGACGTCTTGGGACCGGCAAACACCAGCACGGAGAGCGCAGACAGTTGCGCGGGGCCGACGCCGGCGGCCACATCCTGCTGGCGAACACGGCGCAAGAGGTGGATAGCGGCGGAATGAAGGCGGTCGGCGGCCGCGAGCGTCTGCGGCCGGGGTGTGATGTTTTTGTGCTTGACTTCCGCCATCGGATATAGTTAGCTATGCTAACTAATTTATCTCGGGAGGTCAAGGATATGAATGCAACGGCGACCGGAATTGGAATTACCCGACTCGGACAGATTGCCATCAACGCGAAAGACGTAGAACGCGCGGCCGCCTTCTATGAGGACAAGCTGGGGCTGAAGCTGCTTTTCAAAGCGCCGCCGGGGCTGGCGTTTTTCGACTGCGGAGGAGTGCGGCTGATGCTGGACCGGGCGGAGAAGCCGGAGTTCGATCATCCCAGCTCGGTTTTGTATTTTGCTGTGTCCGACATTCAGGCGGCTTACGGCAAAATGAAAGAAAGCGGAGTGCGCTTCGAAGACGAACCGCACCTGCTCGCGAGAATGCCGGCGCACGATTTGTGGATGACGTTTTTCCGTGACTCCGAAGAAAACCTGCTGGCGCTGATGAGTGAAGTGGCGCGGTAGCGCGCTGACCGCCGGGCCGATGCCCATTGGTGTGGGTTCGAGGCGGATTTGCGATTGCCAACGGTCCGATCGGTGATTGAGAATTCGCGTGATAGGCGATCCCATGAGGGAAGCACCTGCACTTTCAGCGCCGGGTTTTGGCAGTGCGTGGCTTGCGCTGTGCGTGGCGTTCGCGCTGCACATCGTGGATGAAGCCTCCACCGGCTTTCTTGGCGTGTATAACCCAACAGTGATCATTTTGCACGAGCGTTGGAGTTGGTTTCCCATGCCCACGTTCGAGTTTCGGGAGTGGCTGGTCGCTCTGATCGTGGCGTGCGGACTGCTGTTCTGCCTGACTCCGGTGGCGGCGCGCGGGATGCGCGGCTTGCGGCCCCTAGCATGGGTTTATGCTGTCATCATGTTCTTGAACGGGCTGGGCCACACGCTGTTCTCGATTCTCGGGCACACAGTTTCCTCTGTAACATTTCCGCGTCCGGCGCCTGGATTCTATTCTTCCCCATTTCTTTTCGCAGCCTCGCTGTGGCTGATGTACCGGCTGCGGCGCACTGCGCGCGTGGATTTTCAATTGCCAACCGGCTACTGAGCGTGGACAATCAACGGCATGACGGAGAATCCAGACAGCGCGGCAACACCCACAGCTCTCACGGAGACGCGGGGAGCACCGGGCCACGGCCGGCACCGCCCATTAATAGTTCCGGAGGAATATTTTCGCTGGCGCGCGGGCGAGATCACGCGTCTGGAAGCGTTTTGCGACGTGGTCTTCGGCTTCGCCATCACGCTGCTGGTGGTCTCGCTGGAAGTGCCGCACACCTATGCGGAGCTAATGGCCGACATGCGCGGATTTCTGCCGTTCGCAGCGTGCTTCGCCCAGTTGGCGATGATCTGGCGGACGCACTATAAATTCTCGCGCCGGTATGGACTGGAAGATCCCTATACGGTGTTCCTCAACGTGGTACTGCTCTTTCTGGTTTTGTTCTATGTCTATCCCCTGAAGTTTGTGTTCACGATGCTGTTTGCTGAGATCATGGGGACCTATGCCTCCGGTGACCTGGGATGGCATGAAGCGTCGGTCTTGATGCGCATTTATGCTATCGGATTTGCATCCGTTTTTCTGCTTTTTGTTCTTATGTACGGTCACGCTTACAGGCTGCGCCGGAAACTGGAGTTGAATCCGGTGGAAGTGCTGAAAACGCGCTCTGCGATGCAGGAGAACGCGCTCCTTGGGCTGATCGGGATCGCGTCGTTTCTGGTGGCATTGAAGAGTCCGGGATGGGCGGGGTGGATATACCTGGTCATCGGACCGCTGCTTGCGACCCACGGGGCCATCTTCGGCAAACGCGTTCGCGTGCTGGCTGAGAAACTAGCGTCTTCTCCCTAAGAATTTGGGATTGGTTGGTACTCCCGACGGTACTGACCCTGCTATCATCGAGGCGGAATGGTCGTGAACGTCATGCAGGAAGACCTAGAAGACGACGAGGGACTTCCTTATATTTCCGGTTCAGGAGAAGGACTCATGGAAGAAGGGCCAGCTACGCATGGGAGCGCGCGCCGCAATGAAGATATCGCGCTCGATCTGATGAAATTTGTTGCGATGACTACGGGTTACGGGCGGACCAGTTCGTCCGGCGTGGGGTTTCAAGGCACGGGTTCGGCGGCGAAGCCCGAGGAGTACGCGGCCCATCTGCTGGAGTTGTACGGCAAGTGCCGGGCGGCGGTCGAGGGGAAAAAGTAGCGAGTACTGAATACCGAGACACACGGCTGGAGATCTGGCGCTCCTGTTTTATTGGGCGATGAGCATGGGATCACAAACAAAGAAACCGCGGCCCGTTAGCCGCGGTTCCTGAGTCCGAATAACCGCTTAGCGGCGGCCCTTCTTAGCTTTCTTCTTCGCCTTCTTCGCAGGTTTCTTTGCAGGCTTCTTGGCCGCCTTCTTTTTCGCGGGCTTTTTGGCGGCTTTCTTCTTTGCCGGTCTTTTAGCCACTTTTTTCTTGGCCGGCTTCTTTGTCGCTTTCTTCTTCGCGGCCGGCTTTTTGGCGCCACCGCCTCCGCCCGCGGGAGCAGGGGGTTTGGGTGCGGGAGGCGGCGGGGGAGCGGGCATTGCCGGTTCACCCATCGCCGGTTCCGCTATGCCGGCTTCTTCTTCCTCCTCCTCTTCCTCTTCGAAATCCTCTTCGAGCGACTCGCTGTAGGCGCCGCTGTCGCCGAATTCTTCTTCATCATCACGTCCGTAAAGTGTGGGATCGTAAAACGTCATTGCTCCTCCTGATCTTGGTTTGGCCTCCTGGCGCTACAACGGCGGCGACAGGCTGCCGGGCACGGGGAAATTAAAAGACCACCACAAACTTGTGCTGGAACGGCGCGCGATTATAGCACGACGTTTGGTGCAGGCTGCAAGGGCCTTGATCCCATGAGCCTGCCTATCCTGTTACCACACGAAGCGAGGGAATGGAAGAAGATTCGACAGCGCCTTGATCGGGAACTTTCTCGGGGGAACAGAGAGGTTTTCTACCGGCTGGGCTCGACGACCAGAATCATGCCGGGGCGGAGAACGGCGACGTTGCCATTATTACGCTTGAGGGCGGCGACCGTGGTTTTATAGGTGGTGGCGATCGAGTAAAGGGTTTCGCCGGTTTTCACGGTGTGGTGGAGCACGGCGGCTTGCCCGGACGTATCTTCGGCGACAGCCTTTACCGACTTGGCAGAGGGAACCTTGGCTGTTGCTGTTTGCCCGGACTTCCGGGCATGGGTGGTTGCCTTGGAGGCGGTTGAGGCCGCTTCGCTGCTGGGCGTAACCGGCAGGTGTACGGCCAGCACTCTCCTTCCGCGCAGACTATCGCCGTTGCGCAGCCCGTTCCAGCGGCGGACCATCTGGGCGGAGACGCCGAAGTTCTCGGCCACGGTTTCGACCGTGTCTCCCGGGCGGACTTTGTAACGCGTAATCCGGCGGGCGTAGGTAGCATTATCGCTGACCGGATGCTTGCCGGCCGCCACCGGGATGACCACCTTGGCGCCAGCCTCAAGCTCGGCGCCATCGAGATGATTGGCCGTGGCAATCGACTTGGCGGTGACGCGATAGGAGCGGCTGAGGGAAGCCAGAGTATCGCCCGGCTGAACTTTGTGATAGCGCCACCAAAGGCGCATGTCGTTCGGGATCGAGGCGACAGCGGTCTGGTACTGATCTCTTGTCCCCGCGGGCAGATGGAGTTCGAAGCTGCCCACTTTGGGCGTGGTCAGCCGCAGCAGACTGGGATTCAGTTCCTGCAGCTGAGCGGGAGTAGCGTCCACGCATTCAGCCACCAGACGCAGATCCACAGGATAGTTGATGGTTACTTTGTCGAAGTGGACCGGCTCGTCCATGGAGACGTCATCAAAACCATACTGCGACAGATTCTTGGTCATGATGGTCACGGCCAGGATGATGGGAACGTAGTTGCGCGTTTCCTTGGGGAGAACGTTGCGGCGGTAGAGCTCCCAGAAATCGGCATAGCCAGTACGGCGGACCGCAGCCTGCACCCTGCCGGGGCCGGAGTTGTAGGCGGCCATGGCGAGATACCAGTCGCCGAACTGGGCATAGAGATCTTTCAGGTGGTGGGCGGCCGCGCGAGTGGATTTTTCCGGGTCCTGGCGATCATCCACCCACATACTGTGCTGCAGCCCGTACCCCCTGGCGCGGCTGCCCATGAACTGCCAGATGCCACGGGCGCCGACGCGAGAAACGGCAAGTGGGTGAAAGCCCGATTCAGCCTGAGCCAGATAAATCAGATCCTGCGGGACACCCTCTTCCTTGAGAATCGAAACCATCATGTCGTGGTAGCGCCCGGAACGGGCGAAAGCGCGCTCGAAAGTGCCGCGTCCACGATTGGAAAAGTAGCTGATGTAGCCGGCGACCTGGTCGGTCATCATCAGCGGCAGGTCGGAGTGGGTCGACTTGATCTCAGCTTGAGCCTTGGCCTTCACGCTCGGGTCGGCGGAAGGTGTGATGCCGTTGGTCTCGTCGATGGGTGCGGGTTCGGACTTCTGCGCTTCGGAGTCCGAGGCAAAACCTAAGCTGCCAAGATCCAGGTGGTTGACGCCTTCAACGATACGCTCGAATTCCTTTTCCAGACGATCGTCGGAGCGGATATCGAGGTTGCTGCCCAACAAGGCGTTGAAGGCATTGTCGAAATGTTGCTTGGCGGCGTCCGTCTGGCCTGCGTGGTATGCGTCCAATCCTGCCTGATAGTCCTTCTCCACCCGGACAATCAGATCACCCACGGGATCGGAAACGGGCAGCTGGGACGGAGGTTGTGCATTGGTCTCGGCCGGAGACTCAACCTGGGGCTGCTGTTGCTTCGGAGTGGCTGCCTGCTGTGCAGCGGGTGGGGTCTGCTGCGGCGCAGGCACCGGAGCGGCAGCAGTGGCCGTCAAAGCCGGGGCAGTTCTCGCCGGCAGCAAGGAAACCGGCTTTTGCGCAGTCTGACAAGAAGATGCCAACAGAGCCATTACGCCCAGCATCGCGATCTGCACTTGGAGTTTTGCAACTCGCATATTTCTCTATGAGATACGGATTGCTCCCTGGCTAAAGCCCGGTGAATTCTATCAAAAATCGTATCCTGCGGTCGCGCTCAGGTCAACGCCGAAAGGGAACTGACTCGGTTACTTTCGGCGTCGGACCCGATGGTTACCTACCGACTTACTTACCGACCATTAGTCAGACGGCAGAAGCCGGGAAAAGGTTTGAAGAACGGATTCCCCGCTTTATGGATCTGCCCCTACGGACAACGCCGCGTTAGACGCGCCAGTAGTCCGGACGCCAGGTTTGGATCGCCTTCTTGATGTCCGCCTGCGAAAGCTTTTCGGAAAGCGCCCGCTCGGCCAGTTTTGGGAGTTCGGTATCCGAAGCGAAGCGCAGCCCGATTAGCTGGCGTTCGGTTAATTCCGGAATACGCGAGCGCAAAGGCTCTGGCAAAAGCGACGCCAGCCGCAGGCGCTCTTCCAGGCGAATCACGCGGTCCTGCACTCGAAGTGCATAATTGCGAACTTTCACGACCACGACCGCCAAAGCCACCGCAACTACGAACATCAACGCAGAATGCAAGCCGGGTCGCCAGATGAAGTGAACCATGCCGGCAAGTGCAAGGAGAAGGAATACCGGCAACGCGAAGAAGTGGAACAGCGGATCCCATCGCTTGTGGTTGGCGAAGGTTTGCGGCTTCTTTTCGGCCATGACGAAGGCTCCCGGCGCGGACGTGCCGAGTGTAACAGAGGAACCGTTCTCAGTCTCACCCCAATTCCCAGTTCTCAGTTCTCAGTTCTCAGTTCTCAAATCCCATGCTCTGCAAATCGCTCCGGGGAGTGCTTCTCTGAGAACTGAGAACTGGATTCCATCCCCCAGAATCTTCTCTTCAAAGAAAGGAATCCAAGGCAAGCATGAAGGCCATTCAAGTCAGACAAGTCGGCGGACCGGAAGCGATGGAAGTTGCTGAGGTGCCGGTGCCGCAGCCGAGGGCGAATGACGCAGTGGTGAAGCTGACTGCGTCGGGTGTGAACTTTGTCGACGTCTACTTCCGCGAGGGACGGTACAAGTCGCCGCTGCCGCTTGTTCTGGGCCAGGAGGGTGCGGGCGTGGTGACCGCTGTGGGGGCGGAGGTAAAGTCGCTCAAACTTGGAGATCGCGTGGCCTGGAGTGGGCCGCTCGGATCTTATGCGGAATATGCCGCTGTGCCGGCTGACCGATTGGTACCGATTCCGCCGAGCGTTACCGACCAACAGGCCGCGGCGGCGATGTTGCAGGGCATGACCGCGCATTACCTGTCGCACGATACCTATCCGTTGAAGCGCGGCGAGACAGCTCTGGTTCATGCCGCCGCAGGTGGCGTAGGACTGCTCCTGGTGCAGATGGCGCACAATATCGGAGCACGGGTGATCGCCACGGTTTCGACCCAGGAGAAGGCCAAACTGGCACGCGGGGCCAGGGCGGATGAGGTGATCCTCTACACGCAAGTGGATTTCGAAACGGAGACCAAGCGCATCACCGCCGGCAAGGGGGTGGATGTGGTCTACGATTCGGTGGGCAAGACGACATTCGACAAGGGATTGAACATCCTCCGGCCGCGCGGGATGATGGTGCTGTTCGGCGCCTCGAGTGGAGCGGTGCCGCCGTTTGACCCGATAACACTGTTACAAAAGGGATCACTTTACGTGACTCGTCCCACCGTGGCGCACTACATCGCCACGCGAGAGGAATTAGTGACGCGGTCAGCGGCGGGAAAACTCAAGCTGCGCATCGAGCACACTTATCCGCTGTCCGAGGCCAAGCGGGCGCACCGCGATCTGGAAGGACGGAAGACGACGGGGAAGCTGCTGCTGATTCCGCAAGGATTGGGCGGCATAGACCTGTGTGCCGTGCAGTACAGATGATCGCTGTCGCGTCGCTCCATCAACCTCTACGCGCCACGTCAAAGGCAACGTCAAAAGCAGCGGACAAAAGTGCCCGCTCCACACGAGCATATCCCTGTCAGCGGCTCCGGTTGTAATGCCGCGCGTATGCGGGCGCGGTCTGACCGGGTCGTAGCCGCCCATCATCGATCGGTTCCCCCCACTTCATCTCCAGCGGAATCACTCCTGCCCAAGCGGGAAACGAGTAGTCTTCCTCATCGTCGACCACCGGACCTTGGCGGACCTTGGCGGAAAATTCTTCAATCGGCAGGCGCAGAACGGAGGTTGCCTTGAGTTCGCGCTCGTTAGGCTGGCGCGAATCGGCCCAGCGACCGGGAATGATGTGTTCAGAAAGCAGGCGCAGGGCCTCGAGCTTTTCTTCCGGATCATCCACCAGCGTGGCCTTACCGAGCACGACCACTGACCGGTAATTCATGGAGTGATTGAAAATGGAGCGGGCAAGCACGAGCCCCTCGATCAATGTGACCGTCACGCAGACCGGGAAGCCTTCCTTAATGTGGCGCAGCATGCGACTGGCGGCTGAGCCGTGAACGTAGAGGCTGTCCCCGCTGCGCCCGTACGAAGTAGGAATGACGAAAGGCTGGCCGTCGGCAACGAATCCGACGTGGCACAGGAAACCCTCGTCGAGAATGCGATACGCAGCTTCACGATCATAGACGGCGCGATCGGCTTCGCGGACCAGACGGGTCCGCGGTGTGGGCGTATAGGGCTGTGACATTGGGGAACTAACTCCGGGCAAGCGCCAAGGATGGGTGCAGGAAGAGTGTATCAGGACGCCGGTCCCCCGTTTAACTCGAGTTCCGAACGTAAAGAGGAAAGCTTTGCCGCAACAAGATTTCAGCCCAGCCACTCGGGGTTCCGGTAGGTGCCGTCGAAATCGTGGCTCGTCTTGTAGCGCTCGTACTCTCCTTTGCCGGCGGCGGGCGCGGTTTTGGCGAGCAGGCTCGCAACCTCTCCCTGACTCATCGGTTTGAAGCTGCGTGCGGCCTCCAACGCCTGCTGCAGGATCTTCAGCGAGTCACAGCCTGTGATGACTACGCTGGTGGGCAGGTTCATGGCGTAGTGCAGGCACTCCACCGGCGTGGCCGTATTGCTCTTCAGAATAATCTTGTCGCCCATCGGTTTCATACCCAGCACGCCGATCTCGTCCTTCACCAACACCGGCAGGACTTTCTTTTCGAAGCTTTCATAGTGTGCATCCATCACGTTAAGCGGCATTTGCACGGCGTCAAATGTGAATTGATGGGCGGACGCGGTCTTCAGCATTTTGAGGTGGATGTCAGGGCTCTTATGCCCGGTGAAGCCGATGTAACGCACTTTGCCCTGCTTTTTCGCCTCCAGAGCAGCTTCCATGCCGCCACCTTCTGCGAAGATCCGGTCGGGATCAGTGTCACGAATGACTTCGTGAAACTGCAACAGGTCAATGCGGTCGGTTTGCAACCGGCGAAGCGACTCCTCGATCTGCTGGGCGGCCGCTTTTCGTGTGCGTCCGTCAATCTTGGTCATCAGGAATGCTTTCTGCCGGTATCCTTCTCGAAGCGCCTTGCCCATGCGAATCTCGCTTTGGCCGTCATTGTAATCCCAGCAGTTATCCAGAAAATTCATGCCGGCGTCGAGAGCCGTTCGGATGATGCGGATGCTCTCTTGCTCATCCGATTGCATGCCGATGTGGTAGCCCCCCAGCCCTACAATAGAAATTTTTTCGCCGGAGCGGCCTAGCGTCCGCGTGGGAAAAGGAACATCGGCGGGGTATGCAAGCTTGCGGCCTAAGGAAGTCATAAGAGTGCCGACCGCGGTGGTCTTGAGGAAATGTCTTCGATTCATGCCTGACTCCGTTATTGAGAGTCCGTCCGCTGGCCGAGAGTTGCAAAGAAGTTGATCGGGAGCGGAGAACGCGAGGCCAAGCCACGGCCGCTTACGATCCACGACAGTTCTTTTGCTAAGACTTGCCGAGCGGCTGATACAGTTTCTCTCGATAAACCCGGCTGAAGAGTATGCCAACCACTAGCAGTGTGAGCGGTGCGAAGATGCTCGCTTCCGGACCCACGCTGCCACCGGTAAGCCAGGCCGGTCCGCTAAAACTGGAGCTGAACAAGTTGTGATACGGAGCGAGCCCGCTGTCGGTTACACCGTAGAAAAAAGTCTGTCCCCAGTCCCACCCGGCGTGGAATCCCACGGCCCACCACAAATTGCCGGTCCGCCGCAGGAACAGGCAGAACAGCAATCCGAAACAGACCACCGAGAAGAGTCCAAACTTGCTTTCGCCCGGATTTGGGGCATGGGCAAGACCGAACAAGGCCGAGAGCAGAATCGCGGCAGGCCAGAAGCCCATCCCGGTGGTCAGCGTGAACTGAAGATAACCGCGGAAGGCGAATTCTTCCCCAAGGCCAACTACCACGAAGGCTGCGGTCCAGGCAGCTGTAGCTGTGAGGATGGTTTTGCCCTGAATCGCAAGGCCGGTGAGGTGAAATCCGTGCAGAGCAAAGATGGCAAGCAGGCTGGCGCTAATGGCGAGGAACCCAACGATAGTCCCTAGCCAGAAATCCTGGCGAAAGGCGAGTCTCACCGGCAGGCCGTACTGTCCCCATTTGCGATGCTCGATCCTGCTCATAATCAGTGCGGCGATGCCGGTGAAGACAAAAATCGCTCCGTCGCTAAGGACAGCGAGAGCGGGTGAGAGTGATGAAGCCATTCCGATGCGCGGCGCGCGGTGTAGCAAAAAATGCGACACCAACCAGACGACGAGGTTCACCCCAGCCACCAGGCCAGCCATAATCGCCACAAAAATGAGCGCTCGCCACCCGGCGCGGATGCCGTTCGGCCCGCGGAGAATACTTGGCGCTGGCGGAGGTGCTGTCGGCTGAAATGCCGGCAGTTCCGATGCAAGATTTACCCCTGGTTCCGGCATGTAGTTAAGTTACGCGAAAATCCACGGCGAAGTTCCGCGGGTCGCCACTCTCTCCAGAAATCACCAGTTAAATTTCAGCGCGAACTGAAACTGCCGTGGATCGTACGCCGCAGAAGCCTGCCCGGCGTTGCTGATGAGCTGGTTTACTGCCGCCACGTTGAAGCGGTTCGCGATGTTGAACGTATCCGCTATCAGCTCCATGTTGTAGCGCTCGCCGAAGTAAATCCGCTTGGCGACGCGCATATCGTCGAAAACAGTCCAGGGCTGAATCCCGCCATTGCGCGGGAAGTTGCCATCGAGTGAGATCAAGGTGCCGTTGAAGTCAGCGGGGCAAGGCTCCTGAAAGACTCCCGTGGGAGAGTATTTCGAGTTATATGTGGGAACTCCCAGCGCCGTGCACCCGGGGTTCACAAACGTATTCGGGCGTCCCGTGTCAGGCGAGAACTGGAAATTATCCGCATTGCCGGTGAGGATGTTAAACGGCCGCCCGGAAGAGAACTCGATGATTGGAGCGAAAGTCCAGTCGCTGAAGAACTGACGGGCAAAGCCATTGCCTAGTTTCCCGGTCTGATAGACCCCGCTGAAAACGAAGCGGTGACGCTGGTCAAACAGCGAATTGGATCGCTCCAAGGCGGGGTTGTAGCTGTCTTGTGGAGCGAGCGGAGCCTGCAGATCGGTGGAATCGTCGATGGCATGCGACCAGGTGTAAGACGCCTTGAATTCGTAGTGGTCGTTAAACCGCTTGTTCAGGTTGGCGCTGAATCCGTGATAGACCGAACTGCCATTCGAGTAGTTGGCGTCCATGTCGCTGAAGGGGATGCAACCTGCCAGCGTGGCGTAATTGCAGGTCGACGTCAGCCCGTATTCGGCCAAAACAGCGGGCAGTACGGTCGTGACGCAGGGAGCCGACCCCGCGTTCGATAAATACGCCAGAGCCAGGGCGGGATTCACCGCGGAGGGCCGGAAAAAGTTTGTCAGCGCCGCCGACACCCACGGTTGTCCGCTGGGGTTGGTGCCGCAAGGGGCAGACCCTGCCCCAACACCTAATGGTCCACCTTGAACAGCAAAAGAACTGGAATCGGTCAGTGCAACCAGGTAATTTTTCATGACGATGTCGCCCCGGGTTGTGTTCGCGTTGATTGGGCGGTTTAGGTGGCGTCCGCCATTGAAGTTGTACGCCAGATTCAGAGCAAAGCCATGGCCGAGATCGCGTTCAATGCTGAGGTTCGCCTGCTGCGCATAGGCGTATACAAAATTCTTGGCCTGCGGATAGCCGAAGGGCAGGAATCCCATCGGGAAAAACGTTGCTGGATTCAAGAAGTTCTGATTAACGAACAATCCGGGGAATTGAGGATCGGCTACCTGAGATGGACTGAACGGCGCAGGGTTAAACCGCTGCTGTCCTGCGATGTATCCGGGGACCGTGGGCAAGCACCCGGGAGTCGTCAGGATGCCTTGAAAGGTGTTCACCGCATTCAGGCTGCCCGGACCGCCTCCCGAAGTGCCACAAGGGGCGCCCGGACCGAAGAACAACTGTCCACTCGAAGAACCGTCAGAAGCGTCACCCAGAAAATACAAAGCAAGCAGGGGATGATCGTAAAAAATGCCATACGATGCCCGCAACACGGTCTTACCGTCGCCTTTGGGATCCACCGCAATACCGAAACGCGGTTGAAGGTTATTGGTATCGGTCTGAATGCCTTTCTGCAATCCCAGTTCGTTGTAGGCGGCCTTGGCTGTTGCATTGAGGGGGCTGAGCCGCGGCGGGAATTCCACATCGTAACGGACGCCGTAATTCAGAGTTACGATCGGTGAAACCCGCCACGAATCCTGCCAGAAAAGTCCCAGCGCTTTGTTCTTGAAACTGTCGGTGGGGCTTCCATAGCCTTGCACCAGTTCATTGGGAAAGCCGAGTCCGTAGCTTTGTATCGGCGTGAAAAGAGGGAAGGTTGGGCACAGTGAGCCGGGCAGCCCGTTGGCCGTGCAGAGGTTGGTGAAACCCAGGGTAGCCGGATCGGTCGTGCCGAAATTGTATAGGCCGCCATAGTTCACCGTAAAAGTGGCGTCGAGTGGAATGTAATTAAAGTCGCCGCCGAACTTGGTGTTGTGGCGGCCGATTGACCAGGAAAAGTTGTCAGTGAACTGATAGCGCTGCTCCGTGCGTCTGACGATGGAATACGGTTCCCTTCCAAAAAAGGCGAAACCGGGAATGTCTTCCGCAACGTCAGCCCCCGCCGGAATAGCAGTGTTGTAGGAATAGTAGTTGCCGCGCCGTGCGTACTGGAAGCGGGATTCGTTCACCCGGTTGTTGCCGATGGTCCAGGTGTCCTGAAAAACTCCGGCCACGTCGCGGTAAGTTTGCGCTGAGGTGCGCGAATAGGCGTTCTGGCCAAAGACCTGGTTCTCGCCGTTAACCCCAATTCCTGTGACCGTGCTGGGGCTGACGCTGGCACGCAAGGTCAGGCGGTGGTTGTTGGAAAGATTGTGGTCGAGCCGGAATGAATAGAGGCTGGTTCCTTCAAAAACCGGGAAGTTGCCGATTTGCGAGGTGAGAGTTAAGAAATTGCTGGGCAGGGAATTACACAACTGGTTTCCGCCTTGGACGACCGGAACCACGTTGCACGATGTGCCGAATTGCGTCAACGGACTTGTGCCATTTGAAGGTATGGGAATTGCCGATCCTTCAAGGCCCGCGAAAACCGCAGGGTAGGATCCGTTGAGTGCGATTCCCGAAGAGCCACCCACAAAGGCGGCATAGAGGGCAGCCTGTTGCTCATACCCGGCGGCCAACGCCGAGCTAATGCCGGTGAGCGTAGCTTCGGCGGAAGGCAGGTTTTGGAAATAGGTCTGCTGATCCGCCGTGGCATAAACGCCCTGCTGGAACGTGCCGGGGGGAAGTAGAGGGCTGAAGCCATTGGTGATGTCGACGTTTCCGATTAAACCGTAGCATGTCGCGCCCCCGGTTTTCAGACAGTCCTCGCCAATCGAAGCGAACCCGGTCTCATGCCGCCGCGTAATCTCGTAGGAAAAATAGTAGAACGTCTTGTCTTTCTTGATCGCTCCGCCGAAGGCCGCGCCCGCCTGCACCCGGGTGTAGGCAGGATTCGATACCGTGCTGAACGGATTCACCGCCTGGAAGTTGCGGTTGCGCAAATATCCGAACACATCGCCATGGAAATCGTTCGATCCCGAGCGCGTGATGATATTCACCACTCCGCCGGCGGCCCGGCCGTACTCCGCACTGTAGCCATTGGTAATGATCTGGAACTCCTGCACCGCCTCTTGTGACACGGTGGAGCGCACGCCGTTGATGGAGTTGTCGGTCGCGTCGGCACCGTCCACGTTCACCAGATTGGAGCGTCCGCGCTGGCCGCTCATGTTCAGCCCCGACGTGGGTGCAGCGCCGGTGTTCGGGGCATTGTCGCGCACTACCTGAGAATCCGTCAGCGTGAAATTAATGTAGTTGCGGCCGTTGATGGGCAGATTGTCGATGCGACGCTGTCCAATCGTGTCGGTAGTCGAGGTGCGCGACGTCTCCACCAATTCCGCCTGAGAACTGACTTCCACCACTTCTCTTCCGGTAGCGACCGCCAGCGCGACCGGGAGCTCCTCCAGTCCGCCGACCGTGATGCTCACATCCTTGGCTTCGGCCTTGCCGAAGCCCGGCGCCTGCACGGTTACCGTGTAAGTTCCCGGAGGCAGCTGGCGAGCACTGTAACCACCCTGGCCGTCGCCGGTGGCGGTGCGTTCCAGGCCTTTGGCTACGTCGGCTACAGTGACCGTCGCGTTGGCGACAAGATTGCCTTTGGCGTCCTTCACAGTCACGTGCAGGTCGCCCGTGGCGGCACCGCCTTGACCGAAGGCGATGGAGGCAAGCAAGAGGACGAACATCAACAGGACAAGCGTTGAGACGGAGAAAGCTTTCAGGCTGCGGATCTTCAGGCTGCGGATCTTTCCGCTGCAGATCATAGAGTCTCCCTTGATTCCGCCAACTCGAAAGTGACGGCAGAAACAACTCCGACGGGCGGTTAATCGGACTACACACGAAATAGACACAAGATTTCTTGGTCGGCAGGTTCCCGCTGGTTTTTACACCAGAAGGGGTCATGAAAACAAGGCAGGAATGAGCAGAGGTAGTGCGTAAGTTAACCCGAGTCCGCGCTGAGGCCCGGCGAACCCGACAGAGAGCGTGGCAAGAGACACCGCCACAACGTTTGTGATCGGCGTCACCTAGAGCCGTGCGGAAAGACGAACCGGGACGGCGGGATTCTGCAGCCGGCCCAACAGCATGGCTGCGCCGCTCAGTTGTTCGTAACGGTTCACCACCCCCACGGCGGCGAACCCGGAGTTGGGCCAGGCCAACGCCAGGTATATCCTCGCCAGCGCCACGGTAGCATTTCGGCGGAGCAGCAGAGCGTCATTCACCAGTTGGTGCGCGGCTCCGGCAACGCGTGGATCGCCACTGGCGAGAGCGGCTTCGCCCGCGCGCACCAGCACCGAGGCATTGCTGGCCGCGACATTGACGTAGGCGGCCATCGCGCGCAAGCGCTCTCGACGGACCACGCGGAACTGCGCGGGCGACAAGCCTCGCCGCAGGTAATCGTCCTCGGCAGGGTCGATCAAATTGCGGAAAGCTTCGATGTCGATCGGGCGGATCGCGACGGCCAGGTTCGTGTTTTCCTTGGCCTGCAGGCTTCGCGCTACAGCCAGGCGCAAAATAACGCTAAGCGCAAGTACAGCGGCGATGACGAGAACGATGGCCAGATTCATTGATGTAGTAGGCGCTCCAATTCCTGGTTCCAGACTGCGAGATCGTTTTCAGGCGGCGGAACCGCAGACCTCGCGACACTCTTCTGGGGGATAAGTAGGTAGTAAAACCAGATGAGCACGCAAGAGTGGTACGTGGCCATGTTCAGGAAATCGAGGAGATGACGCTTGTTCATCATTCCTCCGTTGGCCATGACCGCCCACGTGGCGAGGTGGACGGAAGCTGACACGCCAAGACCAAGTGTTATCCCAAACGAGGCATTGTCCCAGGCAAGTTTGAAATAAGCAGCGAAAACAAAGATGAACAGAAGAAGACCGCACTCGATCAGATAGATCGTTTGATCAAGGATGTGCGCGTAAGAGATCACGCTGTAGCGCGGATTGTCGATGGGAGCGTAAGCTGCGAACACGGTTGCGACCAATACGAGAGCCACGCCAAGTCCGCGGATTACCCTCTTACCCAGGTTCGCCAGGGAATCATACTGACCGAACACGCGGCCGAATATCTCGCCAACAAGGGCGAACTTGACCAGGGCCTCAAGCAGCAAACCTGCCCAGAAGACGCGCCAAAACGTTGCACCGCTAACTGTTGGAATCACGTCTGCGGCGTAGACAATAAGTTGCTCAACTGCAATCGCGACGGCAAAAATGAGGAAGACCGGAAATTGTTTGTGTAGCTTGCGCCGCCAAATCAACAGCGCGAGGACGAGCAGGAACACGTTTGGCGCAACCCACAGGTAATGCCAGAGGAATGAGTGCGCCTGCAGCATGGTCGTCGCACGGTACTATACCGCTACCCGCTGCAGGCGGCAACTGAGATACCGGTCGCTTCCGGTTTTCGTAAATTTACTCTGGGATTACGGCTTGCACATCGAGTTTCCACCACAACTTGTGCCGCCGGCGCCGCCGTCGGCATGGGCAACGGAGGGTAATACCAAAGTGTTGAGGAACATCAGGGCTGCTGCAACTACAAGTAGCGCGCGTTTCACAGTTGTTTTCTCCTTGTTTTGGAAATGCGATTGAGATACTTTCATAACCTTCTCCTTGGCTGCAGAGATTGTCGGACTCCTCCTGGCTGTTCGGAATTCGTAAAAAGGGACACCTGTAAACTCTTACGCTGCACCGCGCCGGCAGACTTTTGCTATAGTGACCTCACCTCTTCCGCCACTCCTTCACGAGCAGTCGGTAGAGGATCAGGATGAACGAAGCGAGCAGCCACAGTCGAAAAATTACGTATGCCGCCACATCGAGATAGTGAAATACGGCGGCTACATGATCGGGAAGCATAGGCTGCCTTTCGCTGGGAAGTACCGGCGTATCGATACAAGCGTCGTTTTTTTCTCCTTGTTTTGGAAAAGCGAACCGTGATACTTTCATGGCTTCCGCTTGGCGGAAAGAGTACGTAGGGCCCCCGGCTTGTTCGGAATTCGTAACAGCAAATGACGCTGAAATCCGCTCTTCAAGATCTGCGAGAAACCACGCTGGCCGCCGTTTCCGGGCTGCTGGCGAAGCTCGCCTACCTAGGTTCTCTACGGCGGCGGGAGGGCGGGTACCTGCACTGGGGCATGTCGCTGGTGCATGGGGAGGAGTCGTCTGACCGGGCGTTGAAGGCGGCTCACGCCGAGGCATTGTCCACCGTGCTTCGAACTCCGATATCAGACCTGGTGGAAGATTTGCGCGAGTCGAGCCAGGACAGCAATAAAACTGCGGGAGCCTACGTCGAAGGCATGCGCGAACAGTTCAGCGAACTGCTCCCCTCACCGCAGGACGCGGCCTCCGCCCGTCATCTTAATTCAGTGCTGGTGGCGCTTTCGAGCCTGGAGAAGACCCAAAAGCGTGCCACTCCGTCAGCTTCATAGCGACCCCCACCACCTGGCCGATGATCTCGGCCTCCTGAGGATGGCGCAGGACTCGAACCGGAACCGGCGACAAGGGGTGCGGTTGTAAAATCACGTCATCGCGGCGCATGCTGCACCAGCAGCAAGTATGTCCCTCGCGGGTCTCCACAAAATAGATGGGGCGTTCGTACTCGGAGCGCCATACACCTTCGACCACCTTGTTCTTGGCTTCGTCGACTTGGATGAAGCTGCCGGGTGGAAGAATCGGGTACATCGTGAAATCCTGGTGGCCAATGTAGCCGTAAGTAAAATCGCTGTGCGCGAACTGGGCTAGATAAGCCAAAGGCACCAGGCCCCACTGCTCCACCATGCGGCCCAAATTCGTGGTGCGTTGCTGATCAAAGCCAGGATCCATGCGGACTGGCATTTGTACAGAGGATAGTCCGGAGAGAGCCTCGGAGACATGCGACCGTGGTGGAGAAATGAGTCCCAGATCCGCGGCCATGTTGTTCATGTCGACGCCGTACCAGGCCAGGAGTTCCCGCAGATCGCGGCGGTAAATCACGGCCAGCGTATACAGGCGGAAGATGCTGGGTAACACGCCCTTGGTCTCAATGTCGGATAAACGGCTCGGAGGAATAGAAAACTCCTCGTTGCGATATTTTTCGGCCATGCGCGCGCTTGAAGTCTCAATGTCGCGCATGGTCAAGCCGAGTTTCTCTCGCAGGGTACGAAGGCTCTTACCGGCCGGGAGCATGACAGGGCCTCCACAAGAAGTGTTCGACATCATAGCAGGACCTGCAGTTTTGTGTCATGAATCGTGCAATAATTTTGAGCTGACCAACCTTGTTACGATTTCAGAACAAGCTCTAACCCGCGTCCAGTCTTAGGAGAGCTCTGATATCGCATTCGAATCCGGGTCCCGGTCAGCCGCTTCACTTTGACCGGCCTCGGCTCATTTGTTCGGATTTCGTAACAAGGCGAATGAAAATTCGCAAAAAACCGAGGCCGTGGCCCTTATGGTTCCACCCTGAAATCTGCTCATCTTAGGTTCTCCTTCGGTCTCTTACCCCATCTCCCTCTTCGCGGTCATGACATTTGTCACGCCGGCGGCGTGATGAACGGCACTGGCGCACGGCCCGCCACTCCGCGAAGATGCACTCACCGGGACAGATCAACTTGCCCCGCAAAGTCTTGGCGAAGGCACGAGGCCCTTATGATCGCGACCCTGGAAGAAACGCATGACACTCACCGTGCAAGTTACGGCGCGGTCGTCGCAAGTCTGGAAGGTGTCAGCAAGAACTATGGAGAAGTCCGCGCTCTGCGGAATGTGAATTTCACCGTACACTCTGGGCAAGTCGTCGCGCTGCTCGGACCCAACGGGGCGGGAAAGACCACAGCGGTGAAACTCTTGCTGGGGCTCATGCAGCCCAATTCCGGCAAGACCCGCGTATTCGGCGGAGATCCCACCAATCCGCAGAATCGAATGCGCGCCGGCGCCATGCTGCAGGTCGGACGCGTGCCCGAGACTTTGCGCGTGCGGGAACACATTGATTTGTTCTCCAGCTATTACCCTAAACCGATGCCCATCTCGGAAGTGCTGGCCGCGGCGGGCCTGGACAAATTGCGCGACCGCAAGTTCGGCGATCTTTCCGGAGGGCAGAGACAGCGAACCCTGTTTGCCCTGGCGATCTGCGGTGATCCCGACCTGCTGTTTCTTGACGAGCCGACCGTAGGACTCGATGTGGAAGCCCGCCGCGCGTTGTGGGAAGAAATTCGCCGCCTGGTCAAGCGCGGGAAAACCGTCCTGCTTACCACGCACTATCTGGGGGAGGCTGACGCTCTTGCCGACCGCATCGCCGTAATCAATCAGGGCGAGATCATTACCGAAGGCACACCCGCGGAGATCAAGGCGCAGACCAGCGGCAAGCGCATCCGCTGCACCACAACCCTCAGCCTGGCGAGCTTACTGCAAATTCCCGGCGTGAGCGATGCCAGGCAAGACCGCGAGGCGGTGGAGATCCACGCCCGCGAAGCCGAGCCTGTCGTACGCGCATTGTTGGCGCGTGACCCCGCTCTCTCGGGTCTGGAGATCGCCAGCGCGGGGCTGGAAGAAGCGTTTCTGGCACTTACGCAGGAGAACGGCGAAAATGCCAATCACCAAAACTGAACCGCCATTTCGGTGTCATGCGCGTCAATGCGCGAGGAATAGAGACGAAACGAGGAAACGACCATGGGTACTGCCGCAGCAATATTGAGCAACCCGCAGATCGAGCGCTCTCCAAGCCACACCGCCACCATCTACTTGAAGGAAGCAAAGTATGAGTTCCTCAAGTACCTCCGTCTACGCGTGTACACGGCGTCAGTGATCAGTTTTCCGTTGATGTTTTACGTGCTGTTCGGCTTGGTGTTGAACGCCAAGGAAGCGATTGGCGGCATGGGGATTCCAACCTACATGATCGCAACCTACGGCACATTCGGCGTGATGGGAGCTTCACTGTTCGGAACCGCCTCAGGTCTTGCCGCTGATCGCGGCCTGGGATGGCTGCAAGTGAAGCGCGCCAGCCCTATGCCGCCGTTCGCCTACTTCACGGCGAAGGTTGTCCTGAGCATGATCTTCAGTGCCATCGTGGTTACGCTGCTGCTGGTGCTGGGCATCAGCTTCGGCGGAGTGCGCATGCCGCTCGCGCAAATGGCGAAGCTGCTCGGGACGCTCGTGGCCGGATCGCTCCCCTTTTCCGCCATGGGATTGGCGATTGGTTACTTCGCCGGGCCGAACTCCGCGCCCGCCGCCATCAACCTTATCTATCTGCCGCTGTCGTTCTGCAGCGGGTT
>Ga0210404_10000078_pt1 | contig 73218 bp, 115 predicted proteins | sample IncBWH28MmetaG_FD_155455 | JGI IMG/M metagenome (GOLD analysis project Ga0210404, IMG submission 155455) | Forest soil microbial communities from Barre Woods Harvard Forest LTER site, Petersham, Massachusetts, United States - Inc-BW-H-28-M | ecosystem: Environmental > Terrestrial > Soil >... | reverse complement strand
TCATTCGATTCGCGCGCCCATCTATGCGCTTTGACCAGGGTCTTGAGCTTGGTCGCCATGAGATTTTGTTCCTGCCTATTCCGAGATGATGGAGACGCCGAAATGCCCCCGCAGCAAACTGCTGTCGCGAAGTCCCTCCGCAATCACCTCGACTGGGCCGGGGATATCCCGATCGCCAGCTTCCCAGCGCCGCACCGCACGCCCGCTCGCGACGCGCACCAACCGAGCAAAGGCCTCGGCACTGAGGCCGAGGCTGTGGCGGATGGATTTTAGCTCAGCGGGAGTCATCAGGCTGAAACGCAATGCAGATGAGCCTCACACCACGCGAGAGCCTCTGCCTCGGTCGGGAATAACCCAGCGTAGTGCGGGAGAAACGAGAAATTGAGCCTGCGGTTACTTGGGCTGGGAACACCACAATAGATGGCATATCCCTCGGCCGCGGGGCCGTTACGAGGACCGCTGCTCAGCAGGTGCAACGGAGCATAGTTCTCGTATTGGATCGTCACAGTTGATCCGTTGATCGTATGTCGAGTCATGTTGCCCTCCTCAATCATCATCGCCGAGAACGAAGCAGCCATTGCGGTCGTAATACGACATGCCATCCTTGTACCGCAATCCGCCGTTTCGATTGGATGTTTTGGCCGCGCCGGCTACCAGCTTCCGAGCTTCAGCAGCGCGATCGGCGGGCACCATCCATTGCTTGGTAGCGGCATTCCACTTTCCACCCAATGCGGCGAGCTGAGTTCGGACTGCGTAGGTATTTCCGGAAATTGAGATCATCTGTCGTCTCCATCTCTGGCGGGCACCATTGCCCTGTCGGCAAACGCAACATAGGGCCAAATGGACTATCCAGTCAAGAGGGGAATGCAAAATTTCATGAAGATTTATCCCCGAGGCCGGCGAATGCGCTCTCTGGATCAGGACGCACCGGAGCCCAAAGCGGCAGGCGGCGGCGCCGAGCGGCTTCAGCGGTCCGCCAGCGCTCGACCAGTTCGTATCCGAGCGGGGAAAGTTTCACGAGCCAGCCCCTCCGGTGGATCAGCCCGGCCCGCGCCAGTGCCGCCAGTGCGGCCGTGAAGCAAGGGATGGACCTGCCGCGAGGCTTGACGTTCGCCCAATCCCGACCCGCCACCGGGCTGTTGGGCCGACATGCCTTGGAGATCGTGACCAGAACTTGCGTCAGATAGGCGGTGGACATGGCGGCAGGAATTCCCGAACTTCGATACGCATGGCAGGCATCGGGTCATAGCGCTTGATCACCCTCGCGTCGACGACCTGGCTATCGTCCCGCCAGACGATTTGATTCAGCGAATCCTGAACCAACTTCAAAAAATTGTCGCCATCGGGTTTTGACGTCGGCAAGATCGCGCCCGCGCGCGCCTTGGCTTTATCGGTCTTGGACCAACTTTCGGGAATCGCCTTGTAGACGTGGACCAGCAGCGCCACCGGGTTCTCGGTCGGCGCGCGCCCGCGCATGAACAGTGCCGCCGCCTCGGCGAGGACCTTCTCGGCTTTCTCGGTGCCAGGGTCCGGATATTGCTGGATGAAGAGCTTCTTGACGTTTTCCTTCGGGATGAAAGAACTCCGCGCCGTGTGAACCCATACCTCCCGCGGAATCACCAGCCGGGACCGGTGCCGCGCCTTGTGCGCCGGCGGCCCCTGCAGCTCGAAGCAGACAAATATATCACCCAGCACAAGAGCAGGCCAATTGAGCAAAGGAAGGATAGGTTGTTCGCTCATGAAAATCTCGCAAATTCTCCGTGGTGCCTATCGGCAGCAGAGCAATAAGCGATATGAGCAGCCTCAGCAGTCTGAAAATAACCGAGGTGAAGACTTTTACCATTGAGATGGATCTTAGCGCGCCACTTTCCCTTATCGTGGCGCCAATCTACTCCCTTAAATCCGCTGATATTATCAGAACGTTTGCGACAATTCCGCATATTCTCTGCATGCGTCGCAATTCTGAGGTTGTCGATTCGATTGTCGCCTGCGTCTCCATTTTTATGATCAATCTCGTCTGGAGGCCAAGCATCGTAAGTTATTAGCCACACCAACCGATGGGCAAGATATCTTTTTCCGTTGATATTGATGCTGACATGACCGTGGCGCAAACTACTCCCAGCAAGGGAGCCTGCCTTGGCCCGATTTGAATTAGTCACCCGCCAATAAAAATGGCCGGTTTCCTGCTCATACCGAAGCAAGCGTTCAACGTCCCCGCGCGAGATCGTTGAACGCTTCTTATTGCCGCTCGTCGGGAGCATTCGCTGGGCATCCATCGGGTCAGTTCAGCGGGTGTTTCTTCACATCATCGTTGCCGGCGGTCTCGGCGACATCCCTGCCGCGGCCCACCTTCGCTAGCAGCGCTTCCTTTTCGGCCGGGCTCTGCTCCTTGCCGTTCTTCTTGCTCGGCTTGGGTTCCGGCTTCTTGTCGGGCTTCGCGGCGCCCTTCTTGGGCTTCGTGTCGGCGATTTTGGCCTCGGGCTCCGCATCGGCGCCAGGCTCGAACAATTCCTCCTGGGCGGTCGCCCGCCGCGTCACGCCGAGATCCTCGCAATACTTGAGGAGCGAATGGAACGTGATGTGCAAGCGCTCATCGTCCATCGCGTCGAGCTGGCAGGCGATCGAGAAAGCCTTGCGGTCCAGGTGTTTCTCCTCGACAGCCTTCCCGATCTTCTCGCCGAGCGTGCCGTTCGCCGATTGCGTACGCTTCTTGGTCTGGCGCTTCGCTTCTGCGAGTTCCTCGACGACCGACTTCGGCGGGAAAATGATGGTCGTCTCGAACGCTTCACCTACGGTGGTCTCGGCTTTTGGTCTCGCCATGTCGTCCTCTCAGGGTTGGGGTTCAGTTGATCGTGATGGCGCCAGCCTCGGCGCCAGAGGGGCTGTGCGCTTCATCGTCTTCGGCAAGCACGTCGTGAAGAAGGGACGCTGCTACGCCGATCGGGTCCGCATGGCAAACGTCCGACAGGTTCCGCAGGCGCGCGGCCGTCAGCGGGTCCAACGGGATGCTGATCCAGACAGTGTCTTGGGGGTCTTCCATCAGATTTTCCATGATTCGCAATCCCTATCGGATTCGCGAATCGGGCGCTACGAGCGCTTGTCGTCCACGAAGCCTGCGTCGATTTTTTTCCCCAGACTTCCGATTGGGCGCGTTTTCGGCCACGGCGCGCCCTTCGGCCATCTGGCCCGGAACCGATTCACCAGATGGTAGTACGTATTGACGCCGCACGAGATGTCGCCGTTGAGGAACTCGCCGAAAAAGTCCCCATTTCCATGGATTTTCTTGCCCACGGTCACCATCGAAAGCCCGGTCGCCTCGGCATAGGCCTGGGCGATCACGAATAGATTTTGGCGCATTGTTTGTTCTGACATGCCCGATCGTCTAGCACCCGTGGAACAAATCGACAACCCGGAAATTTCAAAATTGTTGTGGACACAAGGGAGAATTATCCCTAGGTTGATCGGGCAACGTAACCCGGGAAAGGGGCGATTGAGATGAGCAACGAGCAAAACCCAGACAATTTGAATGAGGCAATCGCCCGTGCGATCGATGCGGGCGGCGGGCAATCCTGCGATGTCATCGGCATCTTGCGTGAACTGAAAAGAACTGGCCTCAAAATCGTTCCGGATGGCTTCAATGTTGGCATCTCGGAGCAGATCTATTGGCCGATCTGCCGCATCCTCCGATCCGTATGCCGAGATTTCCATTTTGGGGAATTGGTGGAGCAGGGAAGAACAGTCGGGATCTACGTTCTGACGCCCGGCGTTGAACTCGGGGACGAAATTAAGACGGATATCGGCGCCCTCATGCTGAAGCACGGCATGCCGTACCGAACCAAGGTGTCGTTCTTTTCTCAGGTCGATATCGCTGGAGAATCGAAATGAGCAACAACAACATTCTTGACACTTTAGAGGTCGTGCAGAGGGTTTGCCTCGGTGCGGCCCTTTACTTTTTGGCGCTCGGCGCCACCGCCACGGCCCTCGCCGTTTGCGGCGCGATGTACGTCGGCCTGATCTAAGGGAACCCCGCCATGACCTTGAAGCACCACATTTCAATCACGTTAGAGCGCATCCAAGAAGCCGTTGCGCGCCATCAGTCATCCCTCGACAACCCAGGATTTTGCATCGCCTGCGGCGCCGAGGCCGAAAGCGTTGAACCCGATGCATGCGAATACGAATGTGAGGAATGCGGCGAGCCGAAGGTCTATGGTGCCGAGGAACTCTTGCTGATGTTGCTGTGATTGCGATCGCCGCAACGCTCCATCATCCACCACCAACCAAAGGACAACTCCGATGCCACTTCCTGAAGGCTACCTTCCCCGCAAGGGGGACATCGTCCTCGTTCAAGCGCGGGCGAAGCGCGATGCTTACAAAGACGAGCCCGACATCCAATGCTATTTCGAGATCGTCGGGTATGAGACCAATAAATTCTTCATGACCGTCTCCGAAATCCATTCGATTTACTCCCGCAATTGGGAGGTCGGCGAGACGGTGAAAAGCCTCGAATTTGATGGCCCAGGCACTATTTGCGGCGTTAGCGATCCATACGTTTGGGTCAAGTGCGAGACAGGCGAAGACGCGGGCGGCATGTATACGATCGACGCGAACGAGCTTGAAGCGTACGTCGAGCCTCCCCCACTGCCCGGCCAGATCGAACACATGGACGGAAGCGGCCCGGTTCTCATTCAGCCGACCCTTCCGAATTGGCATCCAGATTGGAAAGATCCGGCAACCGTTGCCGCATCCGATCTCGGCACCGATGGCCCGATGGGAATCGAGGCTGCGGTTCCGGAGAAGTATGCGATGCCGATCGCCGCTCCGCCCGCCGTCGATGCCGCTTCGATCGGCGACGACGACATGCCGATCTGACGAACAGCGCCAGCCATTTTTCGAAGGAAAAGAACCAATGTCTGATCTAAATCCACGCGCCGGGATCGGCGACAACGTCCAAGTTGTTGACTTCGCCAAGAACGAGGTCGACCGCCTCAAGAGCGATTATGCCTACCTCGAAGAGACTGTCGAGGAACTCACCGCGAAATCGGAGCCGATTGAGGTCGTAACCAAGGACAATCGTGATGTCGTCACCGGTCTGATCAAGGACATGCGCGACGCCTATAAGCGCATCAATGGCGTGCGGGAGTCCGAAGTCGCCCCACATCTGGAGCGTCAGCGCGGCGTGAACGGTTGGTTCGGGATGCTCCTCGACAAACTTGGCCGCAAGGACAAGAAGGCCAGGGAAGGCGAAGGCGATCGCCTTAACCGGATTCTGACCGAATACGATACCGCCGTGCTCGAGGCCGAGAAAGAGCGCCGCCGCCGCGAGGCCGAGGAAGCTGCCAAGATCGCCAGGGCGAAGCAGGAAGCCGAGGACAAGGCCCGGCGGGAGGCCGCCGCCGCCGCTGCCGCTGCCGAGGAAGCCCGTCTGAAGGCCGAGCGCGCCAGGACGGACGCGAGCCGCGCCGCTCGGGCGCAGGAGGCTGAGGAAGCCGCCCAGGCCGCCCAGGCCGCCTCAGAAGCACTGTCAGAGGCCCGCGTCGAGGCGGCGGTATCGACCGGGAGGGCTGAGGATACGTACGTTGATACCTTGGCGACGGCGACGGATATCATGCGGAACCGTAGCGATGACGGAATCCTGTCCGGCATGGCGTCCGAGAAATTCCGGGAGATCACCGATCGCAAGTTGCTCGACCTCGAAAAGCTGCGCCCCTACATCCCGATGGCTGCGCTGGAAACCGCCCTCAACAAATATGCTGAAAGCGTCGGATACAGCAACGATACTTCGGTTCAGATCGCCGGCGCGCGATTCGGCAAGAAGCCACGCTCCAAGGTGTATTGATGACGACCGCCGAGAAAAAACTGATCGACGCTCTCAACGAGATCAATCTGATCATCTTCGCGCAAGGGGCGCCGCTCGGCAGCGATGAGTATTTCAAGATCAGAAAAATAGCCGTCGATGCGATCATCGGCGCCGGCGGAAAGGTGAAGTGATGGCGCGCACCGGATGGATTGGCGATAGGAACTGCAGCGGCTGCCGCTATTGGTCCGAGATGGTGGCAATGGTCCAGGCCGGCGAAGTCGTAGCAATGTGCCTCGGAACCGGTGTCATGAAGGGCCGCTATGCGACCGAGCGCCAGACTTGCGACGCGTTCGCTCGGAACACCCATGGCGCCGTGGACGACCCGCCCGACTATGGCGAAGAAGTCCGCGCGATGTACGCGGCGCAGGCCGCCGAGAAACACCCCAACGGCGCACCGAAATACGCCGCCGATGGGACTTTGCTGGACGACCGCGGCGCGCGGTCAATCTTCGACGATGTCGACCTTTGAGGAGAAAAGACATGATAATCATCATCAACCCAGGTACTGAAGCAAAATCTGGCGCCACCGAAGCGAACGCCATGATCATCTGCGATCGGATTTGCGATGACCTCGAAATTGATCGCGCAACCGTATTTCGCCAATCGGCCGCAGACGATGTGGCCGGGGGATGGTTTGGGTTCTCGTTCGTGAAGCCAAATGGTGATCGGTTCGAAGTCGATATCCCAGGCGACGATCCCGACCAAGTGTGCGAGGGGCGGCCATTCAAATCTCGGCGTCTCTACGTCGATGGTTCAAGTTGGCTTTACGGCTATGCTTTGAACCGAATCGAAGAACGAACGAAGGGAGAAGAGGAGTCATGAAGCAATATTCGATCGTAGGCCAGAAGCACCGCGGGCTTGACCCGTATCTCGCCGGCACATTGCCGGGCGTCCCGGTCACCCTGGTTCGGGAGCCCAAGAATCAATATGACCCAAATGCCGTGATGGTCTGGATCGACGGACAGCACGTCGGCTACATCCCGTCGAAGGATGCCAAAGCGCTGGCGCCGTTCATCGACCAGACCGGGAAGCCCTGGCAGGAACCGGTCAAGATGGCGGCCGATGGGGTCACCGGATCGATCGTCTCACACCCTCGAACCATTTCCGCTGTTTTCGCCAGATCTACGAATAGCGGATATCCGATGGTTTCTGTGGACTAAGCCGCAGCGACGGTGTAAATTATCACCTCAAACTTGAAAACGGAGAATCAACATGGATTGTTTCAGCGGCGAGGAAGCCTTCGACAAAGTCCTTGAAGCGCTACTGGATTCGCATCACAACGCGCGCCAGGCGACCGAGCGGCAATCCGACGCCGAAATGCGGGCGCAGCAGGCCGAGCGGGAAACCGTGAGCCTGCAGGGGAGGGTGTATCGGCTGGAACAAGAGGCCAAGAACGCGATGCCGAAGTTCGCCGAATTGTTTCGAGCGGCAGGTGAATGTCTGGGGGCGGCCGGGCTCATCAAGGATGGTGCAGATGATCCGTTTCCGCGCCTCAAGCTAGCGCTCGATGCCGCGCGCGACTACTGCGACGATATCCCCTTCTGATGGCCGCCGAGATGAAAGACATCACGCCGACGAAAGAGCGCGTCCGGGTTCCGAATGCGACGGATGAGACCAGTCGGCGAAATCTGGCTGTCGTCCCCGAACCGAAGAGCCTCCTGGCCGTCATTGCCCAGGCAGCGGCCGATCCCCGGTGCGACGTCCAGAAAATGCAAGCGCTGCTGGATATGTCGCGTCAGATCGAAGAGCGCGATTCACAGAAAGCATTCACCGCTGCATTCATCAAACTCCAGAACGAAATTCCGGCAATTCGCCGCGATGGGAAGATTGAGATCCGAGCCAAAGACAGCAGTGGTGAAAGGTCTGGAAAGGTTCAGCAGGCCACCCCATACGCGACGTTCAACGCCATCATGAAGGCCGTGGCGGCTCCATTGAAGCGGCACGGCTTCAGTCTCTCGTTCTCGACGGAGCCCAGCACAGACGGCGCTCGCATCATTGTGCGTGGCATCCTTGAGCATGAGATGGGACACAGTCGGACCACGTCCTTTCCGCTGCCGGCCGAAGCATCTGGGTCGAAGAATAATGTCCAAGGTTGGGGTTCTTCGATGTCCTACGGGCGCCGTTACTGCACGATTGCTCTTTTGAATATCGTGAGTGAGGCGCCGGAAGATATCGATACCGATGGTCATCAGGGCAACTTCAAGCCCGCCAAGGGCGGCGGCCTGGCCGAGGTCCCAGACCATGTCCCAACGATCACGGCCGCGCAAAAGGAAACTCTGCTGGAAAAGATCAATTGGTGCGGCGTCTCCCTCGCCAAATTTCACGAGCACTACGGCATCGAGAAAACCGCAGACCTCCCGGCGAATCTCTTCGATGCCGCGGTGAAGGCCTGCGAGGATTTCCACGCGAACAAGCAGGCGAAGGAACGTCATGGCTAAGAAAGCAACCGCCGCTGCCATCGCGCCGAAGAGCCAATTGGTGATCTATGATTGCCAGCAGGGAACCGATGAATGGAGAATGCTCCGTCTCGGCATCCCCACGGCATCGAATTTTTCGACGATCATGGCAAATGGTCGCGACGGCGGACCGTCGATGACGAGAACGAAATTGCTTCACCGTCTTGCCGCAGAATTGATAACCGGCGAACCCGGATCGGAAGGATTCCGCAACGGCGCGATGGACAAAGGCAATGCGCTTGAGGCCGAAGCGCGCGATTCCTACGCCCGGCGCAAGAAAGCCCTCGTTCGCCAAGTCGGGTTCGTCAAGAACTTCTCCGGATTGAAGCAATGTGGAGCGTCGCCAGACGGGTTAATTGGATTCGATGGCGGCCTTGAGATCAAGATCGCGACCGAGGCTCATGTTCTGATCCCGATGTTGCAGCGCCCCGCATCGATGCCGGCAGAACATCGCTGTCAGATCCAGGGAAATATCTGGGTTTGCGATCGCAGTTGGTGGGATCTGACAATCTATCACCATCATGCAATGCCAGCGGTGGACGTCCGCGTCTATCGAGATGATGCCTTTATCAAGGAACTTTCTAACGAAGTTGAGCGGTTCAATTTCGATCTGAAGACGCTAGTCAAGCAGATCAGAGACATGGGAGAAGCAGGATAATGGGCATGTTCAATCCGGATAAGGATGAGGAAAAATCCTTCGGCCCTCTGCCAGAACAGCGACAAATTGGAGATGGCGGTCCTGCGTTTCCAAGCGGAGATGGCCAATACGGCGGCGGTCCGGCTCACTATTACGGGATGAGGCTCCGTGATTGGTTCGCCGGCCAGGTCCTCGCCGGATCGGCTCGCGAGTTCAACAAGCCGTCCGTCGCGGCGAAATGGGCCTATGACGTCGCAGAGGCCATGCTGAAAGAGCGGGAACGGACCTGATGCCGGCCGGCAAACCACGTAGCGCGAAGCTCCGACCAATCATCTGCATTTGGGATGGTCAGCACATGATCCCGCTTCCGCGGTTCGAACGGCTTTGCGCTTCGCAGTTTGTCGTCAACGAAGAATATCCTCTCATGCTGGTCGAGAATCGTTCGCTGGCATCGCACAACCACTATTTCGCATCGCTCACCGAGGCCTTCGACAACCTGGCCGAAGAATACGCTCAGGAATTTGATTCGGTGGAGCATCTGCGCGCGTGGTGTCTCTGCATGGAGGGGTTTTGCACCCAGACCCGTTACGAACTCAACACGGCCGCCGATGCCAGGGTGCTACGAGACGTGCTGAAGGTGCAGGACAAAGCCACGATTGTGAAGATTAACGGCTCGGTTGCGATCGTCTACACGCCGGAATCCCAGGCGATGTATGGGCCGAACAGAATGCATAAAGATAGGTTCCAGGCGAGCAAGGATGCTGTCCTGGCTCGAGCTGCCTCAATGGCTAGGACGACGCCGGCAGAGTTGAAGCAAAACGCGGGGAGGAGTGCCTAATGCCGACTGAGATCAAGATAGTTACGACGGACCTCATGCTGGTAGATCTTCTACTGAAGCAGCAGGATCGAGTAATCAGCGTATTCAATAGTGACTTTTCATTTGTTTCGTGGGAGGGGCCGAAGCCGCCTTATGCCTTCCATAAAATTGAATTGCGTTCAATCGAACCAATAAAATTGAGATGAGCGTATCATGAGCCTGAACGTATCGACACTGGCGCAGCAGATCGAAGCGATCGAGCAAGTCATCATCGCGCACCGGAGGCGAGGCGAGCCGGCAGGCAATGCGGAGATGTTCGAAGCGCTCACGGCGATTGCCGCGGATCTGCGCGCGCGGTCGAAGCTCCCGAACAGCGCCGCACTCACCGAGCTTGAAAAGGTCATGTTTCGGATGAAGGCGGCCAAGACCTCGCATGGCTGGTACGACGAAGGCAAGATGGTCGCGGTCGCGAATGTCGTGGTCGCTAATTGGCATCATATTCGTCAAGCGCTTGAGGCTTATGGGGAAGGATCAGCATAATGACCATGGAATCTTATCCGCTTCACTGGCCCGCCGGCTGGCCGCGCTCAACATGGTCGCAGCGCGGGAAGTCAAGGTTTGGCGGCAATACCTACAACCAAATCAAGGAACTCCAGCGCGAGCTTCGGTTGCTCGGCGCCACGGACGTCATCGTCTCATCGAATGTCCCAGTCCGGCAGGACGGGCTGCCGTATTCCGACGCAGCCAAGCGTCGCTATGACGATCCTGGCGTAGCGATCTATTTCAATTTGAAAAAGCGGCCGCTCTCCATGGCCCGTGATCGCTATTGGACTCCATGGGAAAACATGCGGTCTTTGGTTCTCACGATTGAATCAATCCGATCAATCGAGCGCCATGGCGGGTCCGTCATGATGGAGCGCGCCTTCGCCGGCTTTGCCGCCATCGCTCCGCCAGATTGGAAGAAGCCTTGGCGCGAGGTGTTCGGTGTCAAACCGGATTGGCGTGGCGATATCACGGAAATCTTCCGGGAGAAGGCCAGGAACCGCCATCCAGATGCGGGCGGTAACGACAGCCTCATGGCAGAACTCAATGTTGCCTATCAAGAGGCCAAGCAGGAACTCGGAGCATGAGCGACCCGCACGAATACGATGACGATCTTGACGACAGCGAGTGCTGGAATTGCGGTGGCGAAGGCCGGGTGAATGATTGCATTGACGGATGCTGCGTTGATCAGGATGATCCGTGGTGCCGGTACTGCTCGAAGCGATGTGATATCTGCAATCCGAAGCCAAAACAGGAGAAGACCGATGTCGCCACCGCCGGGAGTGAAGGAACTTCAATTGAAGGCACTGCGCGAGGGGAAGCAGGCGAAGGGTAAAAAGCCCTCGACCTCGGACCTCAGAGCCCAGATTGCTAAGACGCAAGGGGCGAAGAAAATCAGGTCCGGCGGAAGGAAGAAATGATGCCGCGCCTTCAAATCACGAATCGGTTGATGTCGCGATGCCGAGTATGCGGATCAAGCGCAGGCGTCATCAGTTACGATCCGCGCGGCCTCTGGGCCTACCTGTTTCGGCGCACCTATTGCCCGGATCACTGCCCCGATCACGATTTTAACCGTCATCGCGATGGAACGTATTGCGACAATTGCGGGCAGGAACCGCCATTCGATTGGTATGAAGACTAGATTTCAAACTGGAAATGGAAGAGGGCGAAGCAATGACTGAGTTGCGCCAAAAGCAGCCACGCATCGTCTGTCCCGGCTATCTGGCGTGGCTTCGCAAACAGCCGTGCGCTTGTGGATGCGGATCGCCAGCGCCGTCCGACGCGGCGCATCTGCGCGCGGGCTCTGTGCTGCATGGCAAGCGCCCCACAGGCATGTCCGAAAAACCTTCGGATTGTTGGGCGCTTCCGCTCAAGCATGCGCATCACATGGCACAACACGATTTCGGCGACGAGCTTGTGTGGTGGTCACGTCACGGAATTGACCCGTTCAAGCTTGCAATGAAGTATTTCGAGGAATACGCCGCGCAAGCCGACATGAGGGCCGAACGCAAAGAGTTCAGGAAAGCCGTCCGGCTAGAGCGCTCCCCGAAGCACAAGGCGAAGATACCGAGCCGTCCATTCCCGAAAAGGAAAAGGTCATGAAGACCCCCGTCGAATTTTCAGTTCTTTTGTTGTCAGCTATCGTGATCATATCGGGATACGCTTATTTTTCTCCAAGACCGATTCCGGTCGATATGGCCGATCAGCATATTCCGATCGCCCGCGCTGGAGAATGGATCACACATCCAGACGGCTCCAGGGCCTGCCGACTGACGCGTGATCTCTATTATCGACAGGTCTTACAGGTATCCGACTGCACAGATTGGACGATGCCAGTCCCGTTCACCGGACAACAGGTCGATTTCCTTGCGTGGTCGGCCGCACGCGGCGGCGAGATCAACATCGAAGGAAAGTGGAGACCATGACCACACGAACCGCAGTCCTGATCGACGAGCGCGACCGCCGGGTCGGCAAGGTCCAGGTCCCCGAGATCTGCTTCGTGATCCAACACAATGGATGCACGTTCGTCCGAACGGAGAAGACGGTTCGGCTGCACCATTCGCATCGCGCGTTCGCGGTGGTGTTCGACCAGACCGAAATTTTCATCCGCGAGCGGCTGGAGGCGATATGACCGAGCAGCTCGGGCTATTCGCCGGCGCTGTCGAGCCCCGGCAACATCCGCGACCGTCGGAGCCAATCATCCGATCGGCCGACATCGAAGGCCCCTACCGATGGTCCATGACGCGCGCCTGGGGTGCCGGGCCCCGCATCCTCTGGAATCTGTTCAACGCGTCTGATGCCGATGGAAAGCGCGACGACCCGACGACGCTCCGGATGATGCAGTTCAGCTATTCGTGGGGGTACGGGTCGATGACGGTCACGAACGTCTACCCTTTCATCGCGTCGAAACCCAAGGATCTGCACGCTTGGCGGCGCACATTCGATCATAAGGCCCACGAAGCTCTCGGCATGCCACTCTGGGAAACCGGCATCGACCGCGGAAGTTGGTCGGCCTTCCTGCACAATCAGCGCGTCATCTCAGGGTTGATCACCGAGGATACGACCTGCGTCGCCGCTTGGGGTCTCGGCCCCGACCCGGTCGACCTGGATAACTTCCTGGTCGGCGTCTGCATGCGGGTTCAGGACACCGAGTATGGCTGCGTTCCGATCCCGCCGACATGGCATTGCATCGGAACGACATCCGATGGAAGTCCTATCCACCCTCTCGCGCGCGGCCGCAACCGCGTCCCAGAAGGAACCGAATTGCGGAAATGGAAGCGGCCTTAATCCAAACCCGCTGCGGGTTCAGCAGCATCACTAGGAGAATGAAATGACGACATCACAGCACGCCGCGCGATCCCCGACTGCGGCCGACAAAGAGATCGGCGCTCGTATCCGCCTGCACCGATTGTCGAAGAAGATCAGCCAGACCGATCTAGGCGATAAGATCGGGGTCAGTTTCCAGCAGATTCAGAAGTACGAAATGGGGGTGAACAAAGTCGGCTCCGGACGCATCAAAGAGGTCGCCGCCCATCTCGGCGTGACGACGAATGATCTGCTTGGGATCATGGACAACTCGGAGACATCGACAGGAGATTTTAACGACGTCGTTTCATTCCTAACGAAGCCTCAGGGATTTCGTGTCGCTCGGTGATGCAATTGACTGCCGAACAACGGAGGTCGCTTGCCGATTATCTCGAAAAGATGATTGAGGCCTGAACCCATAGAATCCAGTAAGCCAACTAAAGGAACGTCCAATGAAGAACGAGCATACGGTCGATATGAGCCGATACCCGATCCGCCGAGGGCCATTTAGAACCGCGCGGCCCTCGTTTGTCGATGAGGAATTGCTGAGCGATGCGGCGTTGATCCACCGCGCGTCGGTGATCGTCGGCTATGCGGCGGCGATTACTGCGGCAATCCTGATGCTGATCTTTATCGCGGTCCTCATTTTCATCCCGATCGCGGCGAAAGCGGAGACCGCCGGCAAGATCACGATTGCCCAAGCGGCCGCGATGGCCACGGCGCTGAGGAACATGGACGGCCACATTATCGTCGTGAAACAGGGCGGCATCGACAACATGGTCATGATCCCGTGGGACTTCGGATCGGCATCTTTGCGGCTCCGGATCGCTAGCGACATTGCGATTCTCGACGGCGTCGCGAGATCGGTCGAGACCTCCCGGCAGGCGATCATCAAGGAACTCCTCGCCAAGGCGAATGAGCGGACCCCCGACAAGCCGGTGACCGAGATCAAGCCCGGTACGCCCGAATACGACGAGTTCCAGCGCCAGTACGCCGACCTCAATGCCAGTCCCGCGCCCGGGACCCAGGACCTCGCCCGGATCAAGGCCAGCGAACTCCACATGGACCGGAACGATATACCGGTAACGGTCCTTTCCGCGCTTGGCCCCATCCTCGACGACGACGTTTCCGCCAAATAGACCGACGTCGGGCCACATTCTGGCCCATGCGCGTCATTCCGAACCGGCCGCTATGGTGGCCTACCTCAACACCAACCGCGCCCAGCGGCCTCCGCTGGGGCATCACCCCTGAAACAGGAGTTCCCCATGGCACCACCCTTTGTCGAGCGACTTCGCGACCGCCAGATGGCCGAGGCCGTCCTTTCCATGCCAGATCCGGAATCGGTCCGCACGGTTCCCCGCACCCGCGACAATCCGATCCTCCGCGCCGCCGAGGACCTCGCCGCCAGCTGGGAGGAGATGCGGCTGGAACGCGATGAGGCCCGCCTCGCCGCCGAGCGGGACCGGCAGGAGAACCTGCGCCTCAGCGAACGGGTTGACGCGCTCGAGCGCGAGCTCCGGGAAAAAGTCGCGTTCCTGGTCGAGGAGGCCGACGACGAGAAGCGGCGCGCCCTGGACTTTCACGGCCAGGCGCAGGGGCTCCGGGCAAGTTTCTCGGTCATCGTGCAGGCGCTGCTTTATGTGGTCCAAGCCGATGCCGCCGCCGGCGGCGTTCTTCCCAAGCCGCCCCCGATCGAGGAGCAGCCCGCAGCGCGCCCTGCGCCTGAGGGTCGTGCCATCCATCCGATGGACCTCGACGATATCTCCAGCATCCTGCAGCGGCTGCCGCCGAACAGCCTGAAGAGGTAACCAATGAACCGCAACAGCATATTCGACCCCACCGCATGGATCATGATACCAATCGGCATCACGCTTGCTTTTTGGCAGGCGGTTCTTATGGGCAATCCGCCGCCGGTCATGCGCGATAGGTTGGGGAAATTGGGCAAGTGAGCGCTCTTGATCCGATCGGGCATCGATCCTGCTCGAACTGCGGCAGGTGGAACAAATCAATTTCGGTTCCAGAGGATGACGTGATGAAAGCAGTGTGCTGCATCGACAATGAGGTTCGGAGCGGGGGCTACCGGTGCGGATCGTGGATTCGAAGGGTCGATTGGCTCAAGGCGCCTCCGGCTCGACCTTACGAAATGTGACCTCCCAGGTCTCGCCGATCGCGAATTGAACGATTGCCTTTGAAATCTGGCCCATCAGATGCGATCCGCCGTCCGGCGGGTCCGGCTTCAGCAAGAACATCTCGTCGCCGTTCCTTGAGACGTTGGCAAGGCACTTCCATTGCACCGAGGCCATTTCCCCATTCCCCGACGTCGCTCTTCAATGGCTATGAGAGATTATCGCGGTGATCAGAGATCCGGCTGCGATGAAAAGCGCTATCACGCCGAATACGGATCCGATGACCGCGAATACTAGAGCCCGATTATCCTGATTTGCAGATCCTATCCCCTGGGTTCTAGCTTCCATCGTCGTGAGCCGCTCCTTGAGATCATCAATCTTGTCATCCGCGGCCTTGGTATTCGCCGTAATCAAAGTCTGCAGCGCATCAATGGATTTCGTGAATCCTGTTTTGATTTCCGCTGTTGCTTCTTTGGCGGCGGCAAATGCGGCATCAACGGCCAGTTTGGTATCCCCAGCCCGCTGATCTGTTCGCGTATCGCGTTCCGTGAACTGAGCCCCAACAGCAGTGAATCGTTCCGCCGTAACGCTTGCCAACTTATCCAACTCGGCGGTGAACAGATCATGAAGTGATCCTATGGAGTTACTTACTCCGCCAAATTTCGTATCGCTGAGTTCTTTAAGATTGGCAATCTCACGACGCAGGTTTTCCGTCGTAAGCAGCGTCGGATCTGGATCTGGACGGATTATCGTAGTCGCTGTGGTGGCGGCCATCGATTTAACCCCAATACCATGCCGTCGAGACTACAACGGCCGCGACCGACAGCATCCACGGCCAATTCCCGAGCGCGCGTTGCGTCAGGAAATAGGTCACCCCGACGCGCCCGATGATCAGGAAGAACGCCCCGATGATCATCAGCGTGACCTGGGTGGAGTTCATAGGACCGCCCCCACCTCCGATCCCGATCCGGCGCCAATACCAGACGGTGACCCGCGTGATGGCGGCGCCGGCGCCCTCGAAGCACAGCATCCCAGCGACGCCAATCAGGCATTGATATATGTCATCTTCGTCGAATCGTTCGAACTTGATCGGGCTGAGATGCCCGCTCAGAAGCCGGAACAGCTCGTAAATGTAGACGAACAAAACGAGGAGCATAATCACAGCGACGATGGCCGACTCTGTGTTCGCGTATTCGTTGAGAGCGATCAAGGCCTGCATCATTCATCTTCCTTCTGATCGTCGGTAGTGAAGTAGATTGCGATGGCAATGAGAGGGTCAAGTTTGGCCGACAGGATGGAGGTTCGCTCTTTCAGCCGCTGTCGTGCGACGTGCACGCGCTCCGAATCGTTAAGCCGATGGGGACGCCCCGTCAGCTTTTCCCAGAGCCTCACCCACGTGGTCATCGCCGGCCTCGCCCGTTCGTCGGCTTCACGTTTAGAACTCGATCGAAAATTCCGTTCGTCGATCGCTGCGCTTCGGCCATCTTGTCGATTGCGCTCGCGGTGTCGTTCATTGATTCGGTGGTGTCTCTCGACACCTGCTTCAACTCGGCCTGCGCCGATTTCCGCTCGTCCCGTTCCATCCACCACCTGAACTCCGCGGACACCCACAGGATCGCGAAGGCTCCAGCGATCCCATGTGCTGCGATGAACGCGAACACTTTTTCGAGAAAATCGCCCAAGTTCTCCAGGGTCATCGGGTAGCATCCTACTCTCCGAAATTGTCCTGGGCGACCAAAAACAAACGGCCCTGATTCCTGCATATATGGAATCAAGGCCGGTTGCATCAGTTGTCATGATTCGCGCGACGCGCGCGATCCGATCAGAACTCGACGGCGACGCCGGCGAGATACTTCGTGCCCACGGTCGACGTTACTCCGACCGGGCCGCCGAACGTGACGCCCTTATTTTGAAATACGGTCTCGACATATTCGCGAACGGCCGAACCGTTGCTGAGCTGTTCCATCAGGTCGAACTCGATCTTGGGCGAGAACGACCAGACCTTGTTCGATCCGGCGCCGAGAAATGCCACCGTCACGTCGTCGGCGCGGAAGCCGGCGCCGAACCCGGTTTGGACATTGCTGGCGGTCACGCCGACCGGGAGTAGCGGGAAGGGCGCGACGCTGCTGAACGGATTCGGCAGGCTCAGCAGCCCGAGTGCATTCTGGATGGTTGAAACGGGCGTCCAGATCAGACCGGTACCCTCGAACGAAACTGGACCTGAGACCGAGAAACCCTGATTCGCGCCGTTGAAATTGGTCGCGGAGACTTTGCCCTCGATCGCATAGGCGAACATGCTGGTCTTGCTGCCCCAGGCATAGCCGGCATTCAGGCCAACACCTGCTGTGGTCGTGGTCAGGCTAGCCGGATTGACGCCGGGGACACTGGCGACCACCGGGCCGCCGCCCGCCTCCGTGAAGATGCCGGCGTAGAAGCCGGAGGTGCCGAACGGGTATCCGGTGAAGACGGGGGCTGCTGGCGCCTTCACGGCAAGGTCCGCAGCGAGCGCGGGACCGGCCAGGAAAGCTGCGGCGATCGCCGCAATGCGGAGGAAGTTCTTCATGGGGTGTCCTCTCAAGGGGGTGACGGAATGCGCGGGAAGGTACGCGCCGACCACGTCAGGTCGAAGAGGAAATGCGGCAATTCGGGTCAGATTATCTCCCACCGTGCCATTTCTGCATCACCGCCGCTCATTGGGCTGCTCGCAGCCATAGCGGCCGCAGGGATGATAGCCGGCCTCGATAGCATCTTTGGACCACGATTGCGGGATCCAAAACCGCTGTCCCGAATCCAGAGAGAATGGCACGCCGCGGACCTGAGCGGTGGTGGTGCAGCAATCCGGAGCGACCGAAAACATCACCATGTGCTCGGCCGCGGCCGCAGGCGCCACCGAGGCCAGCAGCGCCGCAATGACCCGGTTCATGCAGCCGTCAGCGGCGCCGTGGGGGGAACGAGGAAGCTCGGTGCGGCGTTCGCCGAGGGCACAATGGGGCGGTCGGTGACCGTTACCGGCGGCTCCGGGCTGTCCTTGTGCGCGTCGGCGATGATGGCAGCTCCCGCGGTCGTCTGCGGGATGGCGTCGATGATTTTGGCGGCGACCACGTCCGGGGTCAGGCCGAATCGCTTCAGCACGCCGGGTATTGCCAGCGACGCCTGATTTGCCGCGCGCGCCAGCATCGCGTTATCGACCTGCACGGACTTACCGCTCATTCTAACGGCGCCATCGGAGATCAGCGATGCAGCGCGGTTCTGCAGGAACGTCGTCAGCGCGTTGCGATGCCCCTGATCGAGGTCGATATTCCATTTCGTCTTGAGCACGGTTGCCATGTACCCGACGAGCGCCAGGATCAAGGCATTGGCGGCCGAGTCGACGTACGGCTCAAGCCAGCCGAAGGCGGAAAACTGGATCAGGCCTCCAGAGGGCGGTGCCGGCGCCGAGATCAGCGCAACCTTGCCGCCATCGTCCTTCTGCAACTGCGCCTGGCCGATCGCGACCGGACCACCCACCCTCTGGGACGCGACCACATCGGCCGAAGTCGGCATTGGAACGCCTTCGGGATGGATGTTGTTGAACTGCGCGGCCGCCGGCAGAACCAAGGACAGCAGCAGGGCCGGTACGATGAGAAGTCGGCGCATCAGGATCTCCTATTCGGGGAAAATTCTGTCTATCACGGCGCAGAACGCGACGTAAGCGTCTTTCAGCTCTTTCATGCCGTTCTCGAACTGCGCCGCAGCGGCGGGAACGCCCTCGCCGATGCCGTTGGTGGCGCAGTTCGCCGCGCGCGACTTGGTCGCGTCGATCAGACCATCCTTGACCGCCTGGAGCATCTCCGCCCTGGACAGGCTCACGTCGCAACCTTCGGTGCCGCTGGCTCTTCCTTCGGCGCGTCGAGCGCGGCCAGCGCTTCCTTGAGCGCGGCAACAGTCTCAGGCCCGGCGAAGTCAACCGTGAGATTGTAGGAACGCTGGAAATGCTCCACCGCCTTTTTCGTCTTGTCGCCATAGCTGCCATCGACGTGCAGCGGAGGCTCCCAGCCGATCTTGTTCAGGGCGGTCTGAACCCACTTCGTATCGACGCCGGTCTCAGGCGCCGCAATGCCGGAATGGATCGGCGGTGCGATCGCAGCGCTCGGCAACGCCAGCGACGGGTCGATCTCGACCATTCGGCGGGCGACCGGGATGATACCCAACTGCTCGTCCATCACGGTTGGATCGTAAACGTGATCTCTCACGTATTTGCCAGGGGTCTGAATGTTCGTTCCTCCCCATAGATAGCTGGTGTGCTGATGATGCTCGTCGCGCGGTCCAAACCCGTTAAAAAGTTCTCCATAGAAGCAGATCAATTCCCAGATCCAGTTGGGCGCGCCAACGCGATCGAGTCCATTGAGATGGTACGCAGCAATCGCCGAATCTGCCCACGTCCGGAAGGGTCCGTTCTTGGGAATGTCCCGCGATATGCTATTCAAAGGCCAGCCTTGACCTGCGTTTCTCGTGAAATCAGAACCGGCCTCGCGCTCGAATAGCGTAGCCATGAAGACGATCGGCACGCCGGTCGCCACGCTCACGGACTGATACCGAGGCTTGAACCCGACCAACTTCATCGCGACGTGGTCGACCTCGGCGCGGCATTCCTTCCGGATCACCATCGCAGAGAGCAACTGCGAATATTCCGGCTTCAGGATCTCGAAAGGATGGCGCATCGGAAACTCCTAAAAAATGGATGGCAATGCGGCGTGAAGTGCGGTCTGCCATACCGACGTGACATTAGCACGTGCTGCGGTCGTGAAGTGCGTATTATCGGCCTGTCGACATGCCGCCGACCCTGTGCATATCGATCCAACCAGAGCGTCAAGGTTGGGGCCCGGATAGACGCTCGCGGAAGTGTTGATCACGCCGCTTGGTGATACACTCGTCTGTGCAAGCTGCACGGCGGTCGATGCCGCACCGTTATCCCAAGTTTCTTCCGGAACAAACCATGGCCCAGCAAACCCGGCGGCTCGGCTCTGCGCGATAAGAGAGTTCAATGTGCTCGTGTAATTTGCCTGAGTGGTTCCCGCTAGATTGTCACTCTCGCCCTGCATCCAGATCACGATCACTGTGATGTTGGTTCCGGCAACCCAGCCCTTCGCGGCGAGACGATTGATTGCCGTAGCCAACCTGCCTTGAAGAAATCCGCTCGCGTGGTCGGCAACCGCCGTGCCATCGACGTTGATAGGCTCAACGAGGACGTGGTCGAATTTACCCGCCGTGATCAAGGCGTCAAAAAGCTGCAGCATACTCCAACCAGAACCAGCCGCGTTGAGGCATGTCCCAAGAACCGGGTCCGAAATCGAATAGACACCTCCATCACCGATGTTCATCTGCAGGATAGCAGACGCGTTCGTTGGCGTGTAGGTCGTGGGGATGATGTTGGTGCCGTTGGACTGCCCGTCGACGATCGCAACAAGATAATGGTTGGCCGGATTTGGAATCTGGCTGGCTTGCAGCGTTACGGCATTGACATTTGGATTGATCGTACATCCGATGCTAACGGGAAAGTTCGTATTCAATTGGTTAGGATCGGGCGATGATGAACCGCGCTGCGCTAGTGCCGGGCTGATGATGAAGGCGAGAAATAGAAGAACGATGATCCGAGCATATAGCATGAAATCTTACCTCAGTATGAGAAGACCATTTCAAGTCCGGTTTGACCGCCAGCATTCGGAAGTCCGTAGAACGTACCAGCAGTCGTATTGAAGTTCCATTCGAGGGCGGCCATGACATGAGCGCCAATCCCTGGAATCGAAGCGCAGTTCGCTGTTACGGCCTGATTGACGGCAGCTTGTGTGGCCGGCATCGTTATCCCGCATGGCGTCGTTGTGGAATCCAATCCAACGCCGACGGCAGATGCCGATCCGGCGCCCGGCTGCGAGAACCCATAGTAGGTTCCCACAAGGCTATCCTCTGCGAGGCCTCTCACGAATGTTCCCTGTACGTGGGCCGGCAGCCCGGCGTTTGCGGCGCGCCACGTGAGTGCGACGGCATAGGTCCATGATGCCGTTGTATCGCTGACGATTGTTCGCTGCTGGATCCGGTTGAAGGCATTCCAGCACCCTATGAAGGCCGCCGTGCCGCCGGCAGCCGTGCCGCCATAGATGTGATTAAACTGTCCGGCCAATCCAGTTTCGCACGTCCCGACGTAAGTTCCCTGGTTTGCTGGAACGGTGATGCTTGTGCTGTTGCCGGTGGCGCATGTGAATGACGACGCATTGGTGTTCAGGCCATCTATCGGGGTGAGCGCCGTCGCCCGCGTCGTCGAATTGGTCCATGCGACGCTGCACAGTGTTGGCGTTCCACTGTTCCATGCGATCAGCCAATCATAGAACGTGCTGGCTAGCCAGTTGCTCCCGAGCGTCACGGATAGCAAGCAATTCCCGATAGTATTCGCTGCGCAGATCTGGGCCTGCACGACGGCAGTTCCGTTGTAGATCGGAACGTTGTGGCCGGTGTAAGCCACATAGTTGATAGCCGTAGCGCCGGCAACGCTCGCGGTCATGACTGCTGCGGTGCTGAGACTGAGGCGCCCCTGCGGCGGCGTCCATCCGACGAGGTTCCCGGTCTGGCTGTTCAGGGTCGCGACACCGGAAACCACCGATCCTGCGATCGCGGCTGGCGTCACGTTTTTTATGGTTCCGGTCGTATGGTCGGTGATCGGGATCAGATCAAGCGTCGGGCTAGGAGAAGCCAAATTGGCGAGGCTAGCCAGCGTGAATGGCGCATAGTTAGCGGTAGATGCTCCGGAAACACCGAGGAATTGGGCGCCGGCCGACGATTGCGCAAGATTTGACAGGGTTAGGAAATTCGCGCCAGAGAATGTTGGCGTTCCTGAGAATGTGCCAGATAGCGCGCCGCCTGCGATAGTCGGCGTTGATATCGTCGGTAACGATCCAAACACCAAATTTCCGGTGCCGGTGGCCCCGGCGGACGTAACTCCTTCAATTGAGACGTGACCACCGAATGTTGCCAACTTAGAACTGTTCAGAGTCAGGGCCGGAGACAGTGCATTCTGTGCGGTCCCAGTGCTTCCGGACGGGGCAACCTGAAAGATAATGGAGCCGCCGCCACCGGTTCCAGTCCCCTGTGACCCATTAATCGTTAGATTTGTTCCAGCCGTATTTGACGTTCCAGCGATGACGTTCTGCACGATAAGCGTTTGGGCGATCGGAGCCGCTGCATCGGTGGATCCAAGGCGCAACGTAGCTGGCGCCGCTCTCTCAATGTGGGTGTCTCGCGCGGCATTGCCCGGTCCGAAGCTTACTGCCGCAACATCAGCCGAATTGGGACCGATGCGCGCACGAGCGAATGTGTCTCCGGAGATCTGTGCATACCATCCTGGCTGAGTCGTGGTCGCGCCCTGCCCGGTTTGATTCGCCAGGAACGTATTTGAAACCGAGAAATTGAATGCGTAATTAACGACGCCTCCGCCTGGAAACGTCGGAACAATGGGAGACGTTCCCGTGAATGTTGATGATCCGCCACCTATCAGCGGACCGATCGTCGATCCGTTAACTTGAGAGAACACACCGGCATTGGTACACCAAATATCACCGTTGACAGGTGACGTCGGCGCCACGCCAGGAGGACAATTGAATCCCGACCTCGATGCAGTCGCGGGCGCCGTGGTCAACTCGCCGGTCATGATTCCGCCGGACGTCAAGACCGGAGGTGCGCCGAGGTAGTCTTGCTTCATGGTGGCGAGCACGCCCCACTGCGCCGGGCTCGCAACATATCCATATGTCGTGATCGGCCATGGCGGCAGACTTTGCGCCAGCGCGGCGCTCGGCAGGAGCGCCAGCAACGCGAAGAGGGCCGCTTTGAAATGGCGCATCGATTCCCCTCAGTTCTGGAACGGTGGCAGTTTCCACGCATCGACATTCGCCGTGGTCAGATCGGCAACATCGGACATCGCCTGCGCCGCCCATCGGTGAATCGATTCGACCGTCTTCCTGTTGGCCTCTCGCGCCAGCATGAAGGCGTGATCGGCGGGTGATCTGGTCTTCGCCATTAGGGCTGGCCGGTCGGCGTAGGCGGCCTCGGCCTGCTTCACCACCGCGGCCTGATCGGCGATCGGCTGATCAAGCGCTTTTGCTGCCGCCAGATCAGAGGCAATCACCGCGCCGAGCCCGGTCATAGATTGCATGGCCGCTCCGATCAGTCCCGGCTGCTCGGCCGCCAACTTCATTTCAATTTTCTCTTGCTGGCTATTGAGAGCGGCCAACTTGTTCCGCTCATTGTCAACCGCGCGCAGCGATTGCTCAACTGCCGCGGCATCCGCCACCTGTATGTCGGCGGCTCGAAACTCGGCGGCGCGAAGCTTCGCCGCCGGGATGACTTTCTCGATCTGCGCTACCTCGGCCTCCTGGATCTCGCTGATCAGCGCCTGTTTCTTCGCCGCAAGAACTTGATCCGGTGTCGGGCCATCGTCGACGATGACATAGTTCGGTGTGCCCGTATCGTCGACCGCCGCGGCGACGTCGGCAGGAGCTATTGGCGGCGGGAAGGGCGCATGGGCCTTTTCCTTCGGCACGCCGGCAGCCTTGTCTGCAGCGACCGCAGCCATGTGAGCCTTCCAATCCATCATTTCCTTGGCATAGGCCGCGACGTCCGCCTGAAACGTCGGGCCCACTTGGGATTTCAGAATCTTTGCGGGTTCCGCCTCCAATCCAGTCGAAAAAATCGACATGATGACGGTGGCGAAGATCAGGGATGCGAGTTTCATAGCTTGATAATCCATATGCCGATCATGGCTCGAGGCGTGTTATTGGCCGGCGTGTTGAAAAGTCCATTACCGCCATCGGTGGCGCCGTTGACGACATGCGTGTGGTTGGCGCTCTCGGTGCTCGTCGTGAACGAATAGGCGTGCTGATGACGCGTATTGGCGCCTGACGTGTTGACGCTCGAATTGTTGAAGCTGCCGCCGCCAGCGACATTCGCACCGCCGCCGCCGAAACCCTCGACCGAATGGAAATGATCCGGACTATCGTTTCCTGTCGTACCTGATCCGGTGTGTGTGTGGGCAGCACTCTCGATGCTGCTCGTGATGTTGATGTTGTGCGTGTGCGCCGGGAGTTCGCCGACAGTGTTGGTGTGAAAGACCTCGCCGATCAATGATAGATTGAAGTTCGGGCCGCCGCCGAAAATGACCGGGACGCTATTCAGAACCCCTGTGCCCTGGTCGTTCCCCATCTGCATGGAGCCGGCCATGGAGAACACAGAGATTTGCTTGTTCGCGGCATAATCCGCCGCAGCATTCGCGCCGCGCCCTCCGGTGACCGGGCATTGCGTGTTGGAACAATTGTTCCACAGCAGAACGTACAGAAGTTGCGTCGTCGAGTTGGCCACTGTCGCGCCGGACGACGCATTACCTATCGTAGTCGAGGCGTTCAGGTTAACCCATCCAGAGGGCACAGTCGTCCACGTCCATGCGATCGATCCGGTCTGATATGTGCTCGGCAACGGCACCCAATTCGCGCCGCCGGTGTCCGGATTTGAGGTGTTGTTGTCGGCGGTCGATAACCAGAAATCGCCCGGAACGATCGTGGATTGGAGAATAGCGCCTTTCGGGTATCCATTCGCCGCACCCGTCGCGAACGTTGCATCATAGAAGGTGGGTCCGCCTGCGGAGGTCCACTGATCCCATTGCGTGATCTGCCGAAGAATACCGTTGAAATCCTGCCCGAACGGCGCGCAGCCGCCGGCTGCGGCAGGCACGAAGGTTAGCGGCGGAAACCCGTCCGTGAGCGACGCCGAACAATTCGTGATGCCGATCTGCGATGGCTGCGGAATCGATCGGATGTACGGGGTAGCCGCAAACGCGCCCCAGGTCAGCGCGAACTTTGGCGGGACATTGGCCTGTTGGATGGCGCCCGCGCCGCTCGCAGTGAACAGCGCCAGAGCCGCGACAAGGGCCGCTATGATTCGGTTCTTCATGCGGTAATTTTCTCCCATCAGGACGGCGGGGCTGTGATGTTAATACCGACGCCAGCCGGATCGGGCAAGACACCAGGGGTCTGCAGGATGGCGAGGTCGACCGGTGTCAGGGGAAAGCTGAACGTATAGGTGGCCGTCATATTCTGGTTGTCGGCGATGTAGGCAGTACCGCGGCCGGGGAAAAGCTGCAGCAGGATGCTGTTCGTCGATTGGATTGACCCGTCGGAGATATTTCCTGCAGCTTTGGCCAGGATGAGCCGCCGGAAGTCGGAATCCTGCAGGATGAAGTTCGACACCGACGATGAGCCGCTGGCGAAGCTGCCCTGGTTGAATCCGGTCCAACTGTTCGCCTCGTTGAACCCAAAGCTCGGCGTCAAGCCGGAGAATTTCAGCACGCGGGTGACACCGACGATCCGACCTAGCACATCGAGCCCATAGCCGACGGCGGTGGTGATATCCACTTCGTTCTCGAGGAACTGCTCGTAGAACTGCGTCAGGTCCATCGCAGCGTTGAACGATGTGATCAGGCCGGTGATGATTGGTGAGTTCGCATATTGGGACATCACGGTGTCCCACGGATCGAACGGCGGAATCATCCCCAATGGGCTCACGCCTATGGCGAAAGTCCCGATAGCATTCGAGCCGGGCGTGAAGCCGGGGGCGTACTTCGGATAAGGCGCGCCTGTGTCCGTCATGTGTGCGAAACCAAAATGTTCGCCGCGGTGAGTTGCGGCACCTGATTCGCGTTGACCTGGATCACGATCTGATCGGCCGACGCCGCAGTGAAGACTCCGTTGGTGGTGAGCGCCGCACCGCTCGACGTCGTGGTGTTGCTCGTCACGTAAACGCCAGCACCGCCGGGCGTGCCGCTGGTTTGGTTGACGATGATGGTGTTGGCCGGAACGCCGGTACCGGTCAGAACATTGCCGTTTACAATCACGCCGGTCACAGCCGTAACGGTCAAGTTAAAACCTGATCCGGTGCCCGTGAACGTCGCGCCAAATAGCGTCTGGGGTTGATTGACCGTATAGACGCCGACTCCACCCGGGGTACCGCTGGTCTGGCCGGTGATATAGGTGGCATTCAGTGTGAGATTCAGCACGTCGAACAGCGCGTCGTTTGTGACCAACGTTCCTGACGTCACCGCGGTGACCGTCAGATTGTTCCCGGAAATATTCCCAACCACCACCGCATCGGATTCATTGGCTGATCCGATGCCGATCGCAGCGACCTGCGCCCATGTCCCCAATGCCGCCACCGCGGGAACATATTGGATCGCATAGAGCTGAGAATTGATCCGTGCTCGCGGGATCGTCGTCCCGGTGGTGGTGGTCGCCGATGTCATCGGCTCGCTGGTGACGGTCTGCGCTACGCTGACAGAATAGGTGCCGATTCCTCCGGTCCCGGTGCCGAACCCGGTGATCGTCGTATTGGCGACCAGGTTGCCGGTGAGGTCATCGATCGTCTGGCCGATCGACAGCGTTCCAGAATTCACCGCGGAAACCGTCAACGTCGTACCCGCCACCGACCCGGTGAAATTGGCCTGCAGGGATTGGCCCGAGAACGCCGCGAGGATCGCGCTCTGGATCTGGGTCTGGAATGTCGACGGGACCAGCGGGCCGTTAGCGACCACAACCTTGAACAGCACCTGAAGCGCTGGCGGGATCTCATAGGTGATCTGGTACGGAACCGGCGCGGAATACAGCGGGTTGGAGTCGTAAACCGTCACCGTGGTGTTGCCCACCATCGGCGAGCCCGGGCTCTTTTTGGACCAAATCGCCTGCGCCACGGCCGCCGGCGCGCCGCCGGCAACGCAGATGTACGTCGAATAGGCGGCGATGGAGACCCCGTTGATGACCACGGTGCCGTTCGTGGGATTGGCAACACCGTAATAATCGAGCACCCCCGGCACCTCGGCGACGGCGCCGATGATGGCGCCGACCGGGCCGAAGCTGTTGCCAGCGACGCTGTCCTGCCGCCGCGTTTCAAATGCCGCGCGACTCTCGACATTGCGCCCGATCGCGCCCGATAGCACGGTGGCAGAATCCCATCCGGGGATGAGTTGCGTCAGCGTCACCGTGGCAGGGACCGCCAGCGGGCCCGGCACCACCGCGGCAAACGACAGCGTAATCGCGCCTCCGACCGGGATCGTGCCGGCCTGGACGCACTGATAGAGGTTCAGGTTGATGTCCTGGACCAAGGCGCCGATCGGAATCTGAACGTCCTGCGCGCCGTTGCAGATGATCTGGAGTGCGGTCGGCTCCGAAGGCTGCCGGGCGAAGCCGGGGATCAGCCGCCCCAGCGCATCCTGAAACCTGCCGGACGCATAGGCCGGGTCGAACTGTTGAGCGTAATAGACCGCGGTGGAATACGAATTGACAACGATCGCGCCCCATGACTGCGCCAGCTGACCCTGTGGTGTCGTCAGCCCGTAGCTGAGGGCACTCCCAAACGCGCCGCTGATGTCGAGTTGCACGCCTGCCAGCACGGACGGGCCCGATGGCGCCAGAAACCCGGCCGACGTCCATTGGATCTGAGGAACCGACGTTCCGGCCATCTCATCCGATTCCTTGCGGGTTCACGACGGCGAAGCTGGCGAACGAGGTCTGACCGGTCGATTTGCTCACGACCTGGATCTGGCCTGAAATCGATCGTCCGCTCACCGATGAAATGAAGCATACCGCCGAACCGACATCTGGCACCGTCAGCGCAGCGCCCACGAACAACCCCTTGATCTGCGCCAACGAAGGGTTGCCGCCGAAGATGATGCCCAGATAATCGATGCCGATCGTCGTATCGAAATAGCATTCCCCGATGAACGTCTTGATCGCCGAGGCGGCATCTTGCGCAAGGGAGTATGGCTCGCTGGCGACCGCGATGTTCCCCGAACTATCGAGGGTCAAATCCCACAGGGTTCTGTCAAGAAGCAAAGTAGTGCTCATATCGGCGGCCCCGTGGTGCCGCCCTGCGGATCGGAGTGCTCATGAGTTGCGCCGCTCTTGCCACCGGCAATGACGTCGGCCGCTGTGACCGTACCGGTGAGAACGATGTTGCCGAAATACGTTCCGCCCGCCTCGCTTGTGATCGTCCCGCCGAGCTGAAGGTTGTTCGTCACCACGAGCGCTCCGTTGATGGTCACCGGCTGGCCCGACTTTGGGGTGATTGACCATCCTGTCGATGAACTGACTACCATATTTCCGTCGACATCGACGAACTTGAAATGACCGTCGGCCGTGAACTGGATGTAGCAGGTCGGGGCCGGATTGAGGATGGCGCCCACATAGACGCTATCCGCGAGGTTGTACCGGCGCCGCGAGCCCGGCAGCGCCGCGGCCTTGGTGTTCTTGACCTTGGACATATCGCGGCTGGCTGCGACGATAAACCCGATGTCCCCCACCACCGGGTCGCAGATGATGGCATTCTTGCCGCCCTGGACCCGCGACCAGGGGATACCATGCACCGTCCCGTGGGGCGTCCCGTAGCCATTGCCGTCAATCTGGCTGATCAGGGGTTGGACGTCCACCGTGCCGGCCGCGGGCGGCGTTCCCGCGCCTGCGGTGACCGCCAGCACCTTGACCGGTGCCATGGTCGATATCTTAACCACAACCTGCCGGGCGACGAACAGCATTGATCGATAATCGGATCCCGAATCATTCGGCGTTTCGTGACCATAACCGAAGCTGGTGTCGCTCACGTGCCGCCCCCCTGCGGCGGGACCGGCGCCGCGAATCCCTTGGGATAGCAGATCATCGTTGCATCCCAGCGCCCCTTGGGGACCAGCGAATCAAGCGCCAACGATAGCCTCTGCACTACCCAATCGCGATTAGCCTGCGGTACCGCTACGCTGGTGATGTGGATGACACCGCCGAAGGCGATTTGCGGGTTGAACAGCGATTTCACGACCGCATAGCCGTTGGGCGCGAAGCTCGGCGCGCCGATCATGCCGGTATCCTTCGACACCAGCGGGACTGGTCCGTTGGTGTTGCGCTGGCTGCCGATCGGCCAGATCGCCAGGACCTGCTGGCCTCCGCTGCCGGGCAGGATCTCGGCGTTGATATGCGCGTGCTCGGCGCATTCCCGGATCTGATCCCGCAAGGTACCCGGGAAATAGCTCGAGGGCAGTTGGATCGTGACACCGTTATTTTCGAATCCGGCCGGGATCTGCCGAGCGAATCCGGCCATGATCGTTGCCACATCGGTCGAGCCCGAGAAGCTCGATGCGGGGATCGGCACCGTCCCAGCGATCAGTCCAGTCCGGCACTCGAAATGCATGGCCACTTGCGGCATCCCGCTGAAGTCCGGAAACGCGAAGGCGATCGTCCCCGTGAACACAGGCGTCAGCCCAGCCTGCGCATCCCCTGCGGATATCGTGATGCTATTTTTCTGGACCATGTCGAAAATCATGCCGAGCGTCGACAATTGATTCACGAGGTTCGGCGCCAGTCCATAAATCGAGACGGTGGCGCTACAATCCACGCCGCCGCTGTTCTCAATTCGAACCGACGTCCGAAACCCCGACAGCGTGATCGTATCGGAATCGGTCCCGGCGAATTTATTCGGTTGGTTGGTCTGCTGATTTGCCTGGAGCGAGATCGTCAATTCGATCAGGCGCTGGACGAAGCTCTGCTGACCCTGGAATGGAGGTTGAGGCGCGATCGTTGAGGTGTCGGTCGTTCCTCCAGTGATGATGACCCGTGTCGGTCCATCCGCCATGTGTCAGCCTCCCGGAAGGTCGGTGGTCTCCAGATAGATCAACTGATAGCGGGTTCCGAGGCCGGTGAACACCGGATCCGATGGATTGCTGCCGCCTTGGGTGTCCAGAAAGCAAAAATCCCCGATGAATCCGAAATAGGCGTCTCGCACAATCCGATTGAGATTTTCGCAAATCACGCCGCCGACCACCAACGAATTGCCGACGAACAGGGTCATAAACATCCCATAGGCGAGTTGCTGGAGCTCAATCACGCACGGCTGATTCGCGACCTGGACCTGAAAGGTTTGGTTCGGGATCGGCTGGACGGGGATGACCTGGGACATCATTGCACCAATGAGTTGCCGCTGCTGTCCGTCAGGCCCTGGGTGACTGAGCTCGACGGAGTTGTCGGCGCCACGCTGCCCGTGTTCTGTTGACCCGCCACCGCCGGCTGTTGCGTGTTCGAATAGGTCGACGTCGATGTGACCCGGATCTCAACGAACCAGATGTCGATCACGATCAGGCCGACGCCATTCGTCGCCGTGCGCTTGAAATCCACATGCGTGATGTTGCAGCTTTCGTAGGTTTGCTCTGGGGTAACCACCTCGTACAAATCGAGAATATTCGCGGCCGCGCGCACCGAGGTTAGAAGCGCCTCGCGATCGGATTCCGCACCTCCGGAGGCCACGCGGACCTTAACGTCAAACGGCAGTTGAACCTTGTCGTAGCTCTGAAACCCGCCGTCCTCGAGCTGATAGTCTGAAACGGGGAAATCCTGCTTGTAGTCGAAATCAACCACGGAATTGTATTCGAACGCCTGCTGCCCATCGAGAAAAATACCCCATGGCGACCCAAATGACCCACCAAATATCGCCGTCGCGACATCCGCCGCCAGCAGCACGATATCGCTCGCGCTGTAGCTCGAGAGGTCCGGAACGCCGGGAAGCTGCGGCACATCTGCCATGTCACACCAGCCCTGAATTTGCTGGGGACGTGATCGCCGACCGCTTCATCGCCGGGCCGATCTCGCGCGCGATCCCGTCGGCATCGGTCGCATTTGGCGCGTTGACGTGGATGTTCCCGATATTGACCTCGGATGTCGACGTTGAAGTGCTGGTCGAGCCTCCGCCACGCGCTGCGGCCGCGCCTCGGGCGCCCTGGCTCGTCCCCTCGGCGCGGCGGATCGCATCAATCAGCCTCGGGTCCTGATTGTTGACGATGTCGCCGCCCCTGATTCCCAAAGCGCCGCCGACGGTCCCTTCCCATGCTTGGCTGCCCTCGGCGTACCGGGCCGCGAACTGGTCCAGCGTCAGGCCGCTGTAGGACGTTCCGGTGACCAGCGCGACCTGGGCGGCCCCGCCGAGGGATGGCGTCGGGAAGATCGCAAAGCCGCGCTCATCCTGGCCGGTGGCGCCGTGCGCCTGGGCGAATGGACCAAACTTGATGTTCCCCGGGTTGTTGTTGCGGTCGCCGCGGGTCGTGCCGCCCGCCGGCGCGCCGCCGCCCGCCGCTCCGAACCGATCGTTGAATGATGCCCCTTCCCCTGATGATGGTACGGCAGCTGGCGCTGGCGTGCGGCCAAGGAGCTTCCCCAGCCAACTGTCCGGCGAAATGAAGATGCCCCGACTGAGTTCCTGGATGATCTGCTTCGTGCGATCGAGGAACTGAACCAGCGAAGGCGTCAGTTTCACGACCAGCACGCGCTCAAGGCCTTCCGCCGAGATGGACAACTGATTCAGGCTCTCCTGATATGCGATCGCCTCCGCTGCGCTTTCCTTCGTCGCGGTACCGGCCGCCTTGGCCGCAGCCTCCAACTTCTGAAGGTTGGAGAGCATCACGTTGATCATGTTCTGGTTCATGCCGGGGACCCACCGCAATTGAGTCGCCGCATCGGCCGGAGTCATTTGTCCGGATGAGATCTGGTTGGCGAAATACGCCTGGAGTTCCCGCATGATCTGATCGGCGTTTTTCCCCTGCGCGCCGCCGATCTTGTTGAGCAGGAAGCCGAACTGGTTATCGAACATGCCGCTGCCCATGCGGACGTTGTTGATCTGGTCCTGCAGCGCCGACATTGTCGCCGTCGCCTCTTCGGCAGATCCTCCGACCTGCCGGATCATTCCCTGCCATGTCGACAGATTCTCGACGTTCGTGCCGATCGTCTTCGCCCACCGCCCAGTCGCGGCGTCCATATTGTTGAGGTGGTTGATGATCGCCAGGCCTTCATAGCCGCCGATCGCGCCGGCCGCACCGAGGAGTCCCTTTTTGATGGCCCCAAAGATCTCGGTGAATTTCAGGCCCTGCGCGTCAATGTCCTTGCCGAACTCTTCAGCACCCTCCTGCGTTTTCTTGAATGCAGCCAAGGCTTCGCGTTGACCTTCGGTAAATTTCCTGGGGTCAAGGCCAAGTTCGACAACGAGGGAGTCGATCACGGTGCTCAACGCTCGTTCCTCTTCCTGTGCGCTTCGACTGCGCGGTCATTGAAGGCATCAATCTGAATCACCTCGAGCAGGTCATACATATCACGAAGGCTGAGCGTTTGCGTCAGCGGCCCGATCAGCGATTTGTCGTGGGAAATCAGGATGCCGATCCGCGGCGGAACGTTCACGTACTCGCGGAGACCGGGGACGTCGTCATAATCGAGGAGATCAAGGCCGACAGGGCGTCGGCCGGTGAAAAATTTGTGTGGAGTTTTATCACCTCGCTTCTCAGCCAGAGGCGGGTTGCGACTTCCTCGATATCGTCGGGCGACGTGATCTCCTGCGAAACCTCCATGTTTTTCTTGTCCAGGATGATCCGGACGCATTCTAGCAGTTCGTTCAGCAGCGGGATCAGTTCAGCCGCTTCCATGCTGCCGCGCAGGAAGGTGTTGATCCCGAGGATTGCGATCCCCTCCATCCCGATGCCGGCCAGATCCATCGGGAGAGAGCCCGGCGGCGTGGTGGGGGGCAAGGTCATCCGGAGACCCCATTCCTCGGCGCGCGCGGCTGGCCACTCGGTGATGAGAAACAGCTTGCCGAGGTCCCGGTTGCGGGTGCCGGGGAAACTCGGGACCGTTACCAATTGGCTCTGTCTCGCCATCAGGACCTTCCGAGTTTGGGGTAATCGTCGGGCTGGTCGGCGCCGGGCGCGCCGCGGACCTGCGGCATATCCGCCAGCGTCAGGAATTCCACGCGGACGATCCGAACCCCATCATCGGCGAACGTGACCGCCTTGACGTATGGACATTGGATCAGCGGATGATGCCACGCATCGCCGCAGCGCGGGCAGGCCTCGGTCATGCCGGCGCAACCGCCATGCTCTGGAAGATCATCTGGTAGCGCCGGGGCTGGAGTACCTTCTTGGCGGACGGCGCCTTGTAGGAGCTCAAGAACCCCGCGGTCAGTGCGATCTTCGTCGACGTGCCCGGAATTTTCACTGACCCGAACAATTGATAGGTCGATTTTGTCGCCTGCTGCTGACCCCAGATCCGATCGAAGATCGCGTTCGAGGCCGAATCCGCCTGCAGCACGATATCCCAAGGAATCTCAACGAAAACGAAGCCGGCCGATAGGACGCCATCGACGCCCATCGTCGACTCGATCGACTTGATCGCGGGAATGTCGAAGACGTCATCCGCCGCAAATCCCTGAAGCTGCTGTGGCGTCGGATAGAGCAGCGCCTGCGTCAGCGTCAGCACGACATCGGATGCGGTGATAACGCCCATTTCAGATCCTCCTCATTGGATGGCGACGCTGGACAGGCTGATGCTTTGCGCTGAGCCCCTATCAAGGTACCAGAATGTGATCGCCCATGGTCCGCGGTTCAGCCGAATGTTGGTCGCCTGCTGCAGGACCTGGAGGTAGTAGCCCTGGGCCTGCAGCGTATCGGTGATGTTGAGGCTGGGGTTGCCGGCGTTGGCCCCGGCCTGCGAATTCACTGCGGCGATCTGCGCCGGCGAAATGGTGCCGGGTGCGAAGGCAGTGAAATCCAATCCAGCCTGGATCGGAGACGCTAGCGCGGCCTCGATTAATGCAGCGCCGATTGTGTTGAACGGGATCGATAGCAAGTTGTTTTGGAGATTCAGCAGCGCGAGTTGCAAGTTGCTGTTGAGCCAGATCTGATTGACGTAACTGTCGGCATAGAGAAATTGTCCGGTGACGATCCCACGCTGCAGCCACGTGAAATTGGCATTTCCGGAGCCGACCGCGCCGTAATAATTGTACCCGTTGCCGCGGTCGCCGAGCACCTGCGGATTACCCCCGATGTTGATCGCAGTCTGTCCGGAGACGACATCGGAAACGAGTCCTGTCTGGCTGCGGAAGGCAAAATCGGTGCGGCCGTTTTTCTGGTTGAAATTGATCGATGCCGCGATTCCCATCACGAAAGCGGCTTGATTGAGATCGGTTAATTCGGAGATCGGGAACGTCCCGGAATCCCCGTTCCCGGCCAATACCTGCCCCAGGGTTTCAGCCTGCGGCGGGTTCGACCGGGCCAGCACATCGGTATCGCCAGCCACGTACATGTAGCGATTCGGGAACGAGTTTTTCCAAGCGGCAAAGGCTTGCTTGAGCGTGTTGCCGACGCCGCCATCCGGATCAACCGTGGTCGTATAGGTCGCCCAGTTCGTGGTGATCGCAACCACGGCGTTCATGGCGCTCGCTGGCGTCACCGCCGCAGCGCCCTGCGACAGAAACGCGCCGGTCGCCGAGGTCAGCAGCAGCGAGGCCGCCAGCGTCCCGGTGGCGAAAGCCGAGGTCGAGGCCGCGCCGGTGATCCCCGAGGTGATCACAAACGCGCCGGATTGCGAATCAAAGGTGACCAGGGGAGCCGTCGCAATCGCCGTCATGGCCTCGCTGGCGACCTGCTGTTGTGCGCCGCTGAGGCGATAAGTCCCCACGCCACCGGCGGGCCCGGTGATCTGCGCGGTGATCGTCGGCGCGCCCGTGACCCCGGCCCCGACCACGGTCTGACCGACCGCCAGGGAGACAACCGATTCCACCGTGACATTGAGGACAGTGCTCGAGCCGATGCACGCCGCACCGGAGGCGGTGCCGCTCACGCTGGTGACGTAGACGCCAGCGCCGCCCGTGGTCCCGGAGGTCTGGGAAATGATCGTTGTGTTCGCCGCGACACCGGTCCCGGTAATGGTGTCGCCGATCGAAATCAGCCCGGTGACGGCCGACGTCGTCATGTTCGTTCCGGCCTGCGTCGCGGTGAAGGTGGCCCCGATCGCCGCGGTAAATGAGGCCTCGGTGGGGTCGGTGAAGGCCGCCTGGATCGCGGCCGCTGCGGCGGAGAAGCTGTTTGCCGAGGAAAGGCTGATTGACGCGATCGCGTGCGCGTAGCCGTCCATGACGATATTGAGGGACCCGTTCAGGGCCTGCAGTTGCGCCAGCGTCAGCGCCGCACCGGCATTCCCACCCCACAGATACGCCGCGACGGCGGCGGCATTGTATTGGGCGAACAGCAGCGCTCCCGGCAGCGAATTGGAGTTGGCGAATCCGCCGAAATAGCCCGCCCCCTTGCCGCTGCCGCCGCCGGCCATCAGGGCTTCCTGGGAGGACGACCCGAAGAACGCGGCGACCGCCGTGGCGCTCGCGAAGCTATAGACGGCCCCCAATGGGACCCGGTTGCTGCCAGTCAGGATCAGGCCGTTGAGACTGACGGCCTGGCCGACGGTCGAGAGGACGGACGGGACGACGTTTACAAACAACGAGGCTGGGATCGTCGTCAAAGCGGTGTCCTCCTAAGGCAGGGGATATTTTGCATCGACGCTTACCGGCGTGAGAACCACGGAATCTGTGAACTGCTGAGGAACCTGTATCACGATGTTCGATTGGAGCAAAGCGTCCAAGGTCCAGCGCCATTCGATCTGTTGCTGATCGTTGGTCCAAGGGATCTGGCGTGGATCGTCGGCGTAAAGCGGCGCGACGCCGTAATAGGGCGATTGTCCCTGGAATTGGAGCACGGCGAATTCATCCCGGAATAGTGCGCTCACGGTCGCCGCCATATCCCCGGCCGAACTCAAATCAGCACTGTGGAAGTCGATCTGGATCGTATGCTTGGTCGGCATCATGATTTGCTTTGTGCCGGTCGAGATGGTCAGAGGCCCAACGGTCTGGGACGGCGTCACGGTGTAGGTCCCGATCTGGCCGGTTCCGGTCAGGATCGCGCTCACCGAGGTCCCCGCCGCGATCCCGACGCCGAAGATCGTGCTGCCGACCCCGATCTGCGCGTTCGGAAATTTGGGGTTCACCGCGGTTATCGTCATCGTCGGGCCAGCGATCGAACCTGTGAACACGCCGTCGGCGTAGCCATCGACGTTAGTCTCAAGCCGCTCCTGTCGGATCTGCGTCATTACGACGAAGTCGACCCCGGCAGGCTCAGGCACCCGGTTCTGCTGCGCTGGAACGACCACGACACCCGAAGGTAGCACCGCCAGCAGGAAGCTTCGGAGTTGCGCGAAGACGTTTGACTGGGTCGGAGACGGCGTCATCGATAAAACAGAATATTTACCACTGATGCCGCCTGCTGGATAACCTGAAAGCTGCTCAATGTCCCCGTGTAAAATAGCGTCCCACCAACAGCTATCGGCATGCCAATCGCGGCTGTCGGCGCAACGCCATCATCGCGATATCGAACCGCGCCAGTCTCCACGTAGATGTAAACCATCCTTGCGTTGGCTGGAATACCGCCAGCGCAAGTCGATAGTTTGGTTGCGGCGGCCGGCGCGGTAAGTTGGCAATATCCGAGCGGAACCATGGGCTGATCGGTGATGCCCTGAGAAAAAGCTGCTGAGGCAAACATGATCAGCCCGATCACGACGTAGGCGATACCGAGCCATGTTTTCAAACTTGATTTCGTCATGTTTCAATTTCCGATCAATTCAGATTTCCAATGAGGACCGACATCTGCGGCTTATCCGCAAACGGTCCGGTTGGATAGCCGGTCGGCTGCACGGTGTACATATACGAGCCGTAGAACGCCTGACTGCCGCCAACCCAGTAAGCCCACCCGAGATATGTGGGTTCGTTTGCCGTGAAATAGCCCATCAGATTTGCGGCGTCAGGAGGACAGCTCGGATCTTGCGACCAGCCGATTTCTCCGATCCAAATCTTAAACCCATTCGCTTGTGCCCATGCGGTTGCTGCTGTCATCGGCGCCGAACCATTGCCAGCGCAAACCGCATGCGATCCGGAAAAATCGCTATCAAGATATTCGTGCATCTCGAACGCGATTTGCATCCCTGCTGGCGGAACGTAGCCAGCCCATGCTGCAGCGTTTCCGCTCGAAACCCAGGAATGTCCACCTGTGTACGATGTACCTGGGATGAACACCATCCGCGAAGTCGTTACCTGCGCAATGCCGTTGATGGCCGCGACCGCGCCCACTTGCCACTGTCCGGGCGTCTGCGCATATGGTTCATTCATAATCCCAAAGATCAAGTTTGGGTAATTGCTAAATTTGGTCGATACCCGAATCCACCAATCCTTGAACTGCGCTGTTGCCTCGGGATCGGATCCGATCGGTCTAGACGTATTGGTGTTCGTATCCTGAATGTAACCGTAATCGTGCGAATCAATCACGACATAGAGGTTGTCGGCACATGCGTGATCAAAAACTGACTTCATCGCCAATAGGTTGGTTTGCGTTCCCGGCACCGACCCGGATACAGCCGGTTCGTCGGTGCGCCCGATGGGATCAAGGTCGCCATAGGAAAACTCTTGCACGCGGCGGATTTGGACCGGCATGCGAATCAGCCCGAATCCCTTCGATGCGAAGTAATCCAGTTCCACATTCGCAGGGTAGATATAATTGAATTGCGACGTTGCCGGGTAAGTGTTTTCCGCCCCGGAAATATTGACGCCCTTGAAGTTTCTCGAGACAAACGTACAGGACGGCGCTGGGTACGGTACCTCATCGGTCAGATTGATATTTTGAATCTGTACCTCTGCCGCCGAAGGCTGCAAGGTGGCGATTGCTGTGCTAAACACCGAGATATCGAAAATCGCATTTGTGTTTCCAACGACCGCAGGGGTGTATGTCAGGGCCTGCAGATCCGCCGTGATATTGGCCGGCGCGTCGATCAGCGTATAGGGGTTAGACCCCGTCAAGCCAGGACCGCTCAGTGTTCCTCCAGCCGATCCGCTCATTAAAATCGTGACCGTGTCCGTTGTCGCATTTGGATTCGGATCGGATATGGTGACGCCCGTGAATGGCAGCGGTAGGCCTGATGCCATCGTGAGCGATGTCGGAAACGTCAGCGACATCGATTGAGCGCTCGCGTCCTGGGCGAAGGCGAGCATAAATAAAGCTAGGCCCCACTTCACGATGCATATCCCGTTATTCGGGTGATCAGCGCGCGGTTCAGGTTTGTCGGGATAGTGTATTGAGCCGCAGGGTTGATGCCAGAGATCGTCTGCGTGCTCCCATTGTCGAATGTGAAAACGATGCGCCCGATACCAGTTCTTTGAATGACGATTGAGTCGGCAGCGCGCGGAGCGGTCGATGTTGTGGTTGGAGTGTATGACGATGGCAGCGATCCGAGCATGCTCTGATAACCCCAAACATAGATTCCACTCCCGGTCGCCCCAGCGCCGGGGGTATTGATATTCTGGCTGTTGCTTTGCTGCGGCCCTGCCTGGATGCCGAACGACGCCGAGCCGGTATTTGTCGCGGTGAATGCGAACCAGCAAAGATACCAACCATTTGCTAATGCGGACGAGCCGCTTGCCGTTATCGTTCCTACCGGCGCGTTGGTGATATTTCCGACAACTGCTCCAGTGCTCAAATTATAGATGACACCGAAATTGTCGGTTCCGTCGAACGTCACAAGCGCCAGAAAATTGTAGTCCGCTGCTTTGGCGTAAGTATAAACGATATACCCCGATGACGTGACGTAAGTCTGAGCTTGCGCAAACAGATAGTTTTGGTTCGTCGCCGACCCATAAGCAATCTTGCTTGCTGTCGTAGTTCCATCCGGTGCCGTTGTGGCATTTGCCGTGGCGATCCCGCTGTGAGCTCCTGCCCACGTCGCAGAGAAGTTTTGAGACTGAAGCGCGCCATTTGTCGCGGACGGTTCAACCAACAAACCAGCGCTGCTAAGTGGCAGCACGTTATTCCCGATAGAAACAAGCACTCCGTTCGTTGGCGTAAGAAATTTGGATGAAGCTCTGGTATCGACTAGTTCCTGCGCGATCGGGCGCGGGTAATACTGAGAAGTTGTAAAAACCTCATCAATGATCGCACCTTTTTGGACCCATCCAGGGGGTCCCCCAAGCAGAAGCAACCGGCTTCCAGAGACCGCATCCGCCGACCCCAGCCACCCAAGCGCCAGCAGCGCGGATGCTGCCAGTGCTGCTGCGATGAAAGATCGTCGTCGCATCAGTTCATTTCCTCTGCAATCAGTGTGAAGGTCTTGGACGCTCCGGTGACACCAGATCCGGTGACGGCCTTATACGACGCGTATATTGTTGATCCTGACGCGAGAGCCGAAAGAGAGAAGTTCCCCACTACGGGTGAGCATTCGGTCGCGATGCCGTCACCCCATTCGGCAGATGGGAAAACGCAAGTGAATGACCCGAGATGCGAAGCACTACCCGTCAGCGGCAACCATGCGCCTCTATCGCCATTTGTCCATGTCGGAGCGGCGGACCAAAGATCGACCTGGACCGTCTGCGCAGCCCATGCCGTCGATGTCGTGTCGTTGCTGATCAATCGCAGTCTCGGAATAGCGGCGCCACCTCCCGAGTTGGCAATGGAAAAACTCGGGTTCGTAACCGAACCTGCGGTGCCGTTGTTTGCGATCAATTGTCCCGCAGTGTATGCGGTCGTGGTCGCCGTCAGCGTATAGGCGCCTGTCGTTGGATTCGTCGTGGTGCCGGAAATCGTCGCGGCGCTATTAGGTCGGGGATCAGCGACTATCGCTGTATCCGTGAATGCCGCCTGCGTGCTCGCGGCTTTGCTCTTGGCCGGGTCCCACGTTGATCCATTGAATCCATAGTTGTAAGCGACCGTCGGGACGTTCGTCGAGCTTGTCGCCACGCCAGATGACGCATTGCTGGATGCTCCGTTAACCGCCACCGGTGTCATCGACGCAGCGCCCTGCACCGTTACGACGTTAGCAGAGGGCGTTCCTGCGGTACCCGGCGCCGACCCGGCGACGGTGGTGGTGTCCTGCGCGACGCCTACCCGCTGCGTTCCGGTGCCCGTTGCACCCGCGCCAGTCGAGATTGTGTTGGCTCCGATCTGGGCAAGCGATACGCCGTTGGTCGTGCCGACCGTGGTTTGGTCGATGCCGACCTTTCCGACGATCGCCGAGCCCGCCACCAATGCCGGCAGAGTCGTGATGCTGCCGATGTTCCATGTTCCTGATTGGGCAGCTTGAACTGCGAACGTTCCGGTCCCCACCACGGTCGCATTCAGGTTGGCTGCGGTCGCCTGCGCCGCAGTGACCGTTCCTGATATCGGCTGCGTCGCCTGGAAACATCCGCTCCCGCAGTTGAACGTCGGCGTTGCAGCGAATGCGGGGAGCGTGCCCGAGATCCCGAATGAGGTGTTACCAATGTTGCCGCCGGCCTGGAACGGCGAGCCGAGCGCCGTGATGGTCGAACTCTGGAGGGCTGACGTCGCCGCACCGGCCGGTAGCGGAAGCGATGCCGCGCTAACTGGCTGCGTCGCCTGCCAGAATGTTCCGGTGACCGGAAATGACGCGCCGGTTCCGGGCGCGACGGCGAACGGATTGCTGACCGTCCCGTAGGCTGTTCCGGTCCCATCCACGGGAGACACCCACGGAAGCACATTGCCACCAAGAACCCCCGCTTTGAGCGTGATGATATTGCCGTTGGCATCCTTGGCGAGATAGTCCGCCATTACCGGAACGGCGGAAAGGATGAGGAGCACGAGGCTTGCGAGAATGTTCTTCATGTGATGCCTGGCAAGAACTGTGAATTTCTCGGGTCGGAGAAGTCCAGCGAAGGCGAGAACGGAGCAACTGGCGCGGTAACAACAGCGTCATTTTGCAGCACGATTCCTGCGACGCACCAATCCGGCCACTGCTCCAGGACTCCAACCACAAGCCAGACTCCCTGATGTCGACCGGATCCGATCGTGACGAGGTCCCCGCCCTTCCGCTCCGGCCGCACGATAGCATCGACCTCGCCGGACAGGTAAATTTTCCAATGGACGCCGCCGAGATTGATCCCCTCGAGCTGCTTCAAATCCGGCGTTGAGATCGGCTGGACCTGCCCGATCAGATTGAGCGCGGTGGTCATCGCCTCCGAGGCGATCGGCGCCGGCTGGATCTGGCTGAGGAGGTACGTCCCGAGGCCCCCGGCGGTTCCCGTCAACTGAGACGTGATCGTGGTGGTCGGCAGCAGCGCCCCGGCGTCGGATAGCGTTTGGCCGGGCTGCAGAACCCCGCTGGCGACGTTGGTGACGGTGAGGACATCGCCCGAGACCGAGGCAGTGATTGCGCCAGGGGTCGCGAACGAAGGCACCTGACTGCCGTCTGGGTTCTGCGGGCCGGGCCCGGTGCTGATCTGGACTGTGACAGGGATCAGAGGGTTGACCGAACCGACGTAGGGACCGACCAGACCATGCAGGTTCACCGGCCGCCTCCCATCATCTCAGGAATCAGTTCATCGCATTAACTTCGAAGAACGACTGCACGATGTTGGTCAATGCTGTAGCAGCATTACCCGTCACCGCGATCAAAATGCCGGCATTCTCTGGCGTGGTCAGAGGCGTTGGAACCAACAGGGATCCTACCGTGGAACCAATCTGAGCGCTCATGTGCAGCGCCAACTGGGTATTCGAGCCTGGATTTCCGTATTTGAACACATTGGCCTCAAGCGACCAACCGACGGCCGCCGCCGTCGTGTATGCTCCACTATCGGCAATCACGGTGCCGCCGGTAACGGTTGATCCGATCACCGCCGTCGTACATCCCCAATAGATTTTCATCTCTTTGGAATTGGCATTATTGGCAACGCTGCCCTGCGCGAGAAGATTGACGCCTCGGCCGGCGGCGTCGAATGAACTTGCCGACAGCAGGTAAGCCGCAATGACATTGTCGGCCGCTAGACCGCCGGGATTGCGTCCGGGATTGAGAATCTCGCGGTAGATGTTGCCCTCTCCACCCATGAGGGAGCCGCCGGATCCGAACGTGAATCCCTTCGAACTCAAATTTGGGATTGCGACATCGCCAATAGACGAGAAAAGCGTGAGAGATGCGGCGGCCATTCGATCAGTCTCCTTCAGGTCGGATTTTGGGCGTCATCAGTCAGAATTACCCGACGGCGGAGGTCGGCGGAAGCGGCTTGTGGATCTCGGCCTGGAGGGCGGCGGCGGCCGCGGCCTCATCGGTCGGCGGGGTAGGCGGCGCGGGAGCCTTGGCGGCCGCAGCCTCGACCTCGGCAGCCTGTGCGGCGGCCACGTCCTCTGGCGAGCTCTGGGACGCGTATGGCGACGGCGGATAGGCGCTGGCCTTGTAGCCGGCCGCAACCCACTGCTGGATGGTCGGGCCGCCGGACTGGAGCGCGGGCGCTGATTCGCCGCGGACGGTCGGTGCGGCGGGCAGCAGCGGAGCCGCGGCGCTCGGCGCGGCTGGCGTTGCCGCCAGCACGTGGTCGCCACCAAGCGGCGTCATCGGGTTGCTCGGCGGCAGAGGCGCATTGATCTGGGCCGCGAGCTCGGCGCTGATCGCCGGTTCCGCATTCACCCGCTCCCAATCATCAATCATCGGAGCAACGCGCGCCTTGAAGGCCCGGTAGTCGGCATAGAAGCTATCGAGATCCATAGGACCCTCCTCAGGTTGGGTTCACGTCACTTCGTGGTCAATCGATCCCAGAAGCATTCCTGTCCAGACCAAAGGTTTGGTCGAGGTGCCGGCCGAAGCCGTATGACCCTGGGCGACCAAGTCGCGAGCCGCTGCGACATCTCTAGCACGAATGTCCCAAGGATTCGTCCAGAAAAACTCGCGCAGGACCAGCGTGACCGGGCTGAGAGGCGGTGCATTCGTATCCACGATCGATTGCCGCAACTGCCCGGCGATGCCCTCGCCGACCATGTTGAGCGTCGCGGTGGCATCGTAGCCATTGGCGACCAGCAGCGCGCCAGCGGCCGGGCCCCATTCATGGCTCTTGGCCGCGATCATGTTTCGGAAGAACGGCCGCGGGGGAATGCCAGCGCGGGGGGCGCCGAACTCTTGGATGCTGGCCACCATCGCGACTTTGGTCCCGTTCGGATAGGTCGCGTTCTCAAGGAATCCGACCTTGACGGTCTGAGCCGACGTCACGGCGCCTGCCATCTTCTGCAGTTGGGCCTGGAATTTGTTCCCGCCGCGGACGGGCATTTAGGCAGCGGCTACCTGATCATCATCCCATCGCGCACGATTTCCCTCGGAATCTACAACCTGATCGCTGTCGGAAAGGCTGTATTTCAGCCAATTCCTCTGTAGTCGAGGGTATCCCTTTGGCTTCCTGCACAGGATGTGGATTGAAGCCCATCTCACGACCTTATGCTGGCCATCAAGTCCCGAGAACAGATTCTCTGGAGATCCAAAATGCATTTCGGCTAGAACTTCGGTTGCAGTGCACATTTCAAGCTCGTCAAGATCACGCAACGATAAGGTCACGTTGGTGGCTTGAAACCGAATAAATCGGATGGATTCATCCGCAACTGACCAATCGATTCTCATTTCAGTCTCCTTCAATATCCGCCGCGCCAGCGGGGTCCATACGGGAAAAACAGGCTATTCTCAGGCAGGATCGTCGGCTGGGCGACGTAGAACCCGGTCCGGTAAGTTGCGCTGGCGTACCAGAACTCGCTGCCGTACTTCGTCTGCATGTACCAGGCCTGCGACGGGGAGCCCTCATTTGCGTCGCCCATATCGGCGCCGACAGAGACCGAGCCTTCCGATGCCGTATTGATTCGCCCCACGATCGGCGGGGCCGGCTGGCCGGTCGCTGCCGGATTGCCGAACGCATCCCGCGGCGCGTTGAGCCAGGCAATGTGTGCCGTCAGCAGGTAGAGCAGCCCCGTCAGTATCCCGCCGGTCGGATCCTGCTGATAGGCCGGGTTGCAGGTATCGTTGCTGCAGAAATTGGTGGCCCGGTTGAACCACGCCTGCGCCGCCACCGGGTTCACAGCCGAGAACTCGCCGAATTGCGCGGTCCAATCCGTGAAAACGAATGTGATCGCTGGCGTTGTCATTCCGCAGCCTGACCGGTGACTTTGGGTTCCTGCTCGGCCTTGTCCTCGTTCTCGCCGGCCAGCGCGTTGTCGCCGAGCATCTGTGCCTTGAACGCGCGCACTGCGGCGGTCTCCGATCGCACTGCCTTCTCAATCGCCTCGACGCCGCGAACCTCCTCCATCAACTCCGACGCGGCCGCCGCCACGCCGAGCTTGGCCTTGTCCACCACCTGTTGGATCTGGGAAAACATCGCGCCGAGCTCCCCCGCCAACCGCTTCCCACCGATCTCCTGAGGCATCCGTCCATCCTTCAAAGGCGCCGCCAGAACGCGGTCCAGTTCCTGACTCTTCGCGAGCGTCTCCGCGAAGGTCACAGCGTAGGGTTTGGCTTCGTGTCCTCCTCGAGGAGGAAGATCTGCTTGAGTTCGACGGCCGGATTCAGCTTGTTCTGCGCCAGCCATTTGCCCCACCATTCCGCATCGACGTCCGTGATCCCGGGCTCAAGATCTTCCGGGCTGGTGTTGCCGGCGCCCGTGTGCAGCGGGGAAGGGCCGTTAAGCCGGATGCCGGGACCATCATGGACCGTCGGCTTGACGCCTGTGCCGTCATCCCAACCCACTTTCGAGAGACGGATTGCGACACCGTTCGGGATGCGGCAGGCGATGCGCACCATCTTCCGTTCCGGCTGCACCTCGCTAGACGCCTTTTCTTGGTCTGGTTTCAACATCGCTGACCTCTTCCCGGGTGGGCTTGGCGAACGCCCTGATGCGCGGATCCGACTTCGGATTGATCGGCTCCAGGCCACTCAAAATGGATGCCTGTTCGGTTGCCTGCCCGCGCACCATATCCTCTTTTTCGTGGGCGAAGATCAACCCATTCATCACGAGCGCGCTGCGCTTGTTCTGGTCAAGCCATTGATCGAACCAGTCCTTGTCGATCCCGTAGTTGAGCGCGGCGCCGCCGACCATGACCGGAGGGTCGGGAAATTCCGATGGCTTCGCGCCTCGAGGATAGGCCGTGCCGCGAAGCCGGACCACCGAGCCGGTCCGCCGAGCCTGCATCCGTTTCCGTGATCCAGTCTGCGTCTCCTCGTTGACCTCGATCATCTCGCAAAGCTGCAGGTTGACGTACGGCACGCCGATCTTGCAGGCGACGATTACCTTTGCGCCAGCGCGCTGGGGCTGCGCGACACCCCCGGAGGCGGCCGCAACGGCGCCAGGATCAGCGAACGCCTTCTGATTCAGCGCCTGGATTTGCTCGGATGTCGGGCCATTGGATTCGCGTGGAGCGGTGCCTGCCATTTCGGCCCGGGCCTGCGCGGCGCCCTCGGCCCGCAGACGATCCTCACGCTCCGCTCGCTTCTGCTTGGCCGTCAGTGTCGACATGATCTCTTCCCTCTGTCATGAAGCCCTCGAAGGCTTCATACACAATTTTCACCTGGAAGGGAATAATCTGGCACCCCATCGTCTCCGTGAACTCTATTCGATTTCCTCAGATTTACAACGGCGTGCAGGATCTGCAGATTTCCCTCGACGTGGAGTCCGCACATCGTTCTTCCCCGCAACGGGTAAATGTGGTCGACATGATGCGGAATACCGGTTTCTTTCGTCAGGCGCTCGCACTCGGCGTAGATCGCGAAGATCTTCGCCATGTCGGCCCACGGCGGCGTCGCGATCTTAATGTGCTTCATCCTTGCAACGGCTCGGGCTTTATAAATGGCGCTGTTTTTCCGGTAATGCGCACGCTTTCCAGCGCGCAACTTATCGCCGTGCTTTTCCCGCTTTCGAATATTAGATGCCGTTACCTTTTCTGGGTTAGCTGCGCGCCACGCCCGGTTACGCTCGGAGAAAGGCTCTGGATTCGCAGCATATTTGGCCCGAGAGGATTCGTTCAATTGAACGGCATGTTCTGCATAATAGCGACGATCCGCCTCCAATTTCTTTCCAGGGTTTGCAGCCATCCATTGATCGTGAACGGATTGACGGCACGGAATACAGACGCCGCGCATCCTGTCAGAACTCGTGGAGTGTTTCCAGAAATCGGAGTGCGGTTTCTCGATTTTACACTTTGAACAAGTTTTTACGCCTGGCCTTCGCTTTGCTGCTCTCGCCTTTTTTAGTTTGTCGCCACTGAAAAGCGCACCACATCGCGGAGAGCAGAACTTGGCAATATCCTTGCGATAAGGTCGAACAGGAAATTCCTTCCCACAATTGGCGCAGACCAGAGTAACGGGAAGCTCTGGCCCAGGGCGCGGGCGGCGCCCGGCCCAAAGGCATTTCATTGAACAGAATTTGGCCCCCGTGGCGCGATGGGCCTGCACATAAAACAATGCCCCGCAAGCGGGGCACGTTTTGTCGGTACCGGTTTTTGCGTTCATTCGGGTGTCTTACATCACCCCAATCATTATTGCAACGCTAAACTCCGAGCATGCCGGCGATGCCAACTGGCATGCGGCAAACCGTTCCGAAGATCCCGCTCGTGTATTTCTGCAGCCAACTTGAGGCCTGCGGGATCAGTTTGTGTGCGCGGAGCTTCTCGTTGTAGGCTGGATAGGCGACTTTGCCGCCATCGATGTTATCGACGATGATCTGAAACACGTTCCCGATGGCGGAATCGCCCTGGGTGTTGTTGGTGGTTTTCTGCCCGTACTGCGGCGCGGGGACAATTTTCATGTTCGGGAAGCCGCGCTTCAGGAGATCCTTGACGAAGACGCCGAACGAGTTCGCGAATTCCAGGGCAAGTTGCGACTGCGGCGATAGCGCCAGCGTCATCGGCGAGTCCATCTCAACCGCACTGTTGGTCTGATTGATGATCTGCTCGACCACCGCCAGGATGTCGTTGTAGACCTCGTTGGCAGTTGCGGCCGGCGAGCCGGCGTTGAACCATGATGTCCCGCCCCACGCCTTGATGGCGGGCGTCAAAAACGCCGAGAGGTACGGGTTGTTGATCAAGCCGTAGTTCTGCAGGCCAGCCAGGCCGAAGGCATATCCGAGGTTTCCGAATCGATTGAGCAATCCGGCCGCAGCGCTGGTGAGTTCGCCGACGTAGTTGATCCGCATCAAGCCGGCGCGCTCGGTCTCCCGCTCGCCGTAGTTGACGAAGGTCTGGAACAGATAGGACTGGAGTTGCGGGTAATTGAAGTTGATGCCGGTGCGGCCGTTGTTCGAATAATCGTCGTAGCTGGAAACTTCGCCGTTCTCCTCGATGACCGGGAAGATGTAGGTTTCCATCAGCCAGTCGCCGACCTTGCGCTCACCACCGAGGATCTTGGCGATCTGCAGCGGGGCAAATACGAACCGGATCACATCCGGGCTGATGCCGGTGGTGAGCATCGCGGGGAGCGCCGCATTCGGATCGGTGCCCAAGGTGCCGGCGGCATCGAACGCCATTTGTCTGAGCGACTTGTCCCCCGTGTTCTTCCACTCATCGGGAATGAACATTCGGGCGCCATCGAAAATAACCCCGCCCTCGTGGTTAAGGACGTGCCTCACCTTGTTAAACTCGGCGATTGCTTGGTTCCGGTCCATCGATGAAGCTCCTGCTTTCCCGTTTCAATCCGCCTCAAACGAGACGTCAAAAAGTGACAACCCTATCAGTTACCGCCGGCGTCCTTGAACGAACTGATCTTCACGGGCTCGAGCGGCAGGCCAGTCGAGCGCGCGTAGAAGGCGGTTTCGACCGCGAGGCTGGCTACAATCGTATTCGATGTGACGGTTTGGGTCGGATTCACGGCCATCGTTCCGCCCGTGCCGCCCGTGCCCGTGATATTGGCGGTGATCGTGGTGCCAGCCACGACAGTCGGGCCAGTAAGCACATCCCCCACCGCGAATGTTCCGGTCGCGGTACCGATGGTCAGGATTCCATAGGTGCCTGAAATCGTCTCTGATGCGGCCGTGATCTCACCCACGTTAAGGGAATATGTTCCCACTCCTCCGGGAGTTCCAGTCAATTGGGCCACGATCAGCGGAGCCGGTGCGGTCGGTATCGAAGTGCCGGAAATTGCAGCTCCAGGTGTGACGGTGCCAGAACCGACGTTCGTGACCGTCATGATATTGCCGGAGATCGAACCGGTCACCGAGAACGTGGCCGGAGCGATGGTGCTGGTCGTCGCCGAGGCGCCACCGAAGGCTGTCCCGGTCGGTGCGAACGCCACCTTGCCGGTAGCAACGAATGCGAATGCTTTCTGGCCGTACTCAGCCTCGGTAGTACCGTCGTTCTGAACTGCGAAGTCGCCGGCGATCTGCAGCGCCGTCTGAGCGCCTGGTTGGACTTGCAAGCCGGCATTTGAGAGGAACGTCGTGTTCAGTGCCTGCTGCACGCCAAGCAGGAAGCCATTCGGAGGCCCGTTGCCGAAGCTGTTCGCGATGGTCGGGCCACCGTTCGGATCCAGCGGCGGGGTCACCCACGCGAAACGGCCGACGAAGAGCGACGCTCCAGATACCAGCCCGCCAGGGCCGGCATCGAAACTGAAGAGCGGATTCACACTCGTTCGATTGCCTGGAATAAATGCCGCAGGTTGCACGGCCACTTGGACCTGCCAGCCGCCCGTTCCGCTCATGATTTGACTCCTTCGTCGATGGGGGCGAACCCCGGAATTAATAAAAAGTCCGTTTCGCTACGCGGTCAGAGCGTGGTCGAGATGTTGGCGAAATCGGGAGCCAGAGCGACAACCGCAGCGCGGTCGGATGAATCCATGGCAATATGCTCGCCACCGCCGTTGTTTTCGGGAGCCCGGGCGCCGTTCTTCGGCAACGTCTTCAGGATCGGCAACAGCGCATCGGCGTGCAGCGTCTTGGCGCCATCGACGCCGCGCATCACGAGCGCGTGGCGGTGGACGTCGGCGGCGGTATCGAACGCCATGGTCGCCGGAAGCTCGCCGACCCAGGGATGGACCTCGGCGATTGCCGCGCGGACGCCGCGTTCGTTGTCGCGCACCTTGGTCAACTCTTTCTGGAATTCGCTGGCCTGAGCCTTGAGGGCGGCATCCATCGCCGGCTTGCTGACCATGTCCTTCATCTCGGCGTCCTTTGCTGCGGCGGCATCCTTTTCCTTCTTCTCCCGGGCGGCCTTTTCTTCCGGGGTCTCCTCGGCGTCGCCGGTGATGTCGGACTTCGGCATCATGTCGCACGCCTTCATGATGTCGTCCTCACCCATGCCCTTTTCGCGGAGGAAGTTCTTGAACGGCTCGGCATCGAAGCCCTTCTCGCCGGGCTCCTTGCGGGGCTCCGTGACGTCGAGCGGGCCGACCGTGGCCGCGTTCTCCATCTCCTCGGGCTTCGGGGCCTCCTCGTCGACGCCGGCGCCGCTCATGTTCTCGTTGAAGGCGTCGATCGCCTTGGCGAAGTTCTGCATGCTGCCGTCGAGGGCGAGGCCTTTCCGCAGCTTGCCGTCCAGCGCCAGACGGACGCCGGCCAGAAGCTTGTCGCGGCCGGCCTTGAAGTTCTTGGTCGTCAGGGGAGCGAACAGATCCTTCGGCAGGACCACCTTCTGGTCCATCGCCAGAAGCGGCGCGACGTGCGCCGCGGTCATCGAGAGCGCGACCGCGCCGAACCTGGTTGCCTTCATCGGATTTGCTCCATCATAAGCGAGGCGGGAGATGTCGAGTAGGGCTTCATCAAGGCCAAGCGCCCGCAGGGCTTCCCGGGGCGTTTTGTACTTTTTCCGGAGTTCGTCACCGAGCTTACCCACTCATCTCCCTCGGAGGATTCGGGGATTGATGCCGCAATCTTTCGCTTATTTTGGGAAAATCTGATAGTGCGTCAGATTATTAGCCGCCTCGAAGCGCCTGATCGACGACTTCGGGAGCGTACGCGATGATGGCGAGAAGGACTCTTGCATGCATCGTGGGCTCGCGACGATGCTGCTCCCATTCGCGTATCGTAGCCAAATTCAGGCTGAAGCGCTTTGCGAATTGTTCTTGTGTCAGATTGAGGGAAATTCGGATGGCGCGGGCGTCGATCATGTCGTCATGTCCATCATTGCCCGCTCGATCGCGGCCCACTGCAATTCTACGGCAGAATCCTCTACCTGACATTCCGATCCAGCTCGACCATCGCCGACAATCGTTAAATGGTTGCCGGATAGTTGCGTCATGATTCCGTCGAAAGGCTCTCCCTTGAAAACACCAGGGTTCATCAACGGTACATAAAAATACCCGCAACTCAATTCCTTCATCTCCTCGGATTCGATGAGGTCGATTCCTTCTTGCGTCCAAACAACCAAGCTATTTTGCAAGAACGGAGAATTGAATTTCGCATTCGTTCCGGTCGTCCCAATGATGTCGTTTTTTTTATGATCCTCTGCATTCACCGGCGTGTGCTTCTTGAGAAGCTGAATCCCATTGAAGGTTTCTGCCGCTTTTTCCAATTCCTCACCAGGACAATAGAGATTGTAGATTTTGTCCGGATCCAATCCCAACTTGTGGGTCTGGGTTGCGTCATCCCAGCCGGGAATTTCTCGACCGACATAGGGCCTGATCTGCTCTTTGCTCAGATTGGCAATGGCAACCCGCATGCGGCCATCACGGTCGAAGGATCGGACGCTGTCCCGGTCCATGGCGATCAGGAAGACCGAATCAGTCGCTCCGAGTTTCTTTCCGGTCCCGCCGCAGTCCTCGCACTTGCAGCCAGGGCCTGCGAGCTCACCAGTCCCGCCGCAGGTCGGGCAAGCGTCTGCCGCACGGCCGCGTTCGGCCTCTTCATCGGCAAGTTTCGACCATGCAACCAGCCCGTCGCGCGCGCCGCCCAGGTCATCGCCGAGCTTGCTCTTGAGCATCGCCTCGACCGCGGGGTGGATCGGCCTCGGCAACTCGCTCAGCGGAAACCAGCCGGCGCCGTTGTGCTCGTCGTTCAGTTGCGGCCAGAATTTCTTCTCGACCGGCTGGGCGAAAGTGTGGAACGCCATCCCGGTTGGGGTGACCTTCTGGTCGAGGACCTTGAAGCTCTTGGGGTCGGTGTCGACGCCCATCTCTTCCTTGGCCTCGCGCGCTGCGCCGATCTCGGGTGTCTCGCCCTCCTCGACGCCGCCGCCCGGCAGGGACCAATGCCCGACGAAGTTGTCCTGGCCTGGCGTCCCGGTGCGGCGCAGCAGCAGGATATCGCCATCCGGCGCAACAAACAGCACCCCAGCTGCATGTTTGGTGATCCCCGATGCATCAAAGGCGGTCTTGCGGCGGAGGCCGGCGGGGATGGCAGCGTTCGGGGCGAGTGAGAGCATCATCGCCTCTATCACGGCGGCGAGGTTCCACGCAAGAAAAAGGCCCCGGGTTCAAAACCGGGGCCAAGGAGCTCTGGCAGTCCAATCACCGAGCGCAGCCTACGCCTTCGGCGGTATACCGCAATCAACATCCACGACAAATCGACCTCGGTCCCTTCGGGATCGGCGGAATGCAATCTGGCGCGTCGCTTTGGGTATCGATGCACTCCTGGCCGTTCTCAGCGAAAGGGATGGCTCAATCCGCCCAGCCCTCCCATGGCGCCGACGAGGCATGACAGCAGCGCGAAGATGATGACGATGCAGATGATCGCGATCACGACCCAAATGACGATGTTGATGATCTGAACGACGAGTGGCGGCAAGTGCGCCATCAGGAAAGGCAGGAACAGCTTGATGATCGCCCACAAGCCCATGCAGATGACGACCAGGATGCACACACGCTCCATAAAATCGAGAGAAAAGCAGGACATAGCGTAGTCCTCCGGTGAACTGAGCCAATTCGCCGCAGGAACAAAAGTTCCCGTCAGTTCATCGATCGCTTCGTCGGCATCCAGTCCTGAGCGCCTGGGACCGTGGCCTGAAACAGGGCCTCGCGCGCCTCGATCACCAAGCGCTCGACCTCGAGCAGCCGCTCTCCGACCAGGGTCCGAGATTGGAAAGCTTCAGCTTCGGCCTCGCTGACACCCGGGATCGTCGCGACGCGACACCAGAAGAATCCGACATCCATCTTGGAAACCTGGATAGCGCATCTAGCCGGGGCGGTCATGTGCTGGTCCTCGGAATATCTGGCTCATCGTGGCCCTGGCAATCGACCGTGCGCCCGGCGCGGATGTAGCCGTGCCAGCATTTGCCGCAATTGACGGACGGAGTGAACGTTGGGTGCTCGCGCTGGCCATCCCAATCCCATTGCGCGATACCTCCGTTCTGGCCCTGCGGATCGCGCGGAAGCGTTGTCTTTCCGGCGATCACGAGCCCCTCGCAGCGCCGGTCGTGGATCGGACAGTTGAATCCGAAAGTCTGCTCCTGGCCAACCGTGGCGGCCTCGTATTCCAGCGTCTCAAATCGCACCTTCGCGTCGCTCATAGCGGGTACCTCCGTGCCGAATACGCCGGCCGATCGAACCTGTCCTTCGCGTTCTTGTCCAGCACGCGCGGGGCCGGCTTCGGATGCCGCAGGTTGCCGATCTCAGTCTCTCTGGCGATGATCGTCGCCTGCAGCGATCCGACCGAGGCCTGAAGGCGCGCCACGGCCGCGCGGAGTTCGCGGTTCTCGACCTCGAGTTCTTCTCGGGCTTTGGGATATCGGTCGTCGCTCATGTCATGCTCCCTGGCATGAAGCATCTGATTCCATACCCGTGCTTGGTGCCATCCCACATCGGAAATGGCCACACCATCGTCCGACCGGCGCGGTTGGGCTCGGTGATTACCGCATCGGGCGGAACGTCGTACCAATCGCCATCAATGCGTACGCGATATTTCCCGTCCCTGGAATCCCAGTCGACATCGGAAAGCGCGGTACCGTCTGCATCGCTGCAGCAGAGCCCCTTGCCGCTTGAGAGGTGGTCGAACCATGGCTTAAGCGGTGATCCGGCGTAGCGGCCGTCATCGCGGGCCTGAGCGCGATGAACATACGCCTCTACGAGGAAGATAGACAGGCACACCCACATGGTCGCCGCAACTGCTACTGCCATCTTGAACATTGAAAAGCCTCCTATGAGAAACGGGGAACAACCGTGCGGCTCACGCATCGGCAGTTAATGAGTTGGCCAGGCCAGATGAACCTCCGAACTTTGGGGTCGCTATCGAACCAGCCCTTGGCCGGGTCATAGGTCTTGCCGGAGTTGGCAAGATGCGTAGGGCGGGGCTCCTTCCCACCATGCGAATGCAGCCATACAGCCTGCAGCCCCGCTTGAATCTGCCTGACCCGAACGAAGCTGCTCGTTGCTAGGTTGTTTTGGTGGTGCGCAATCAAGGCGGCCCGCCGGCGCGTGACGCCAAACCGCTGCTCGAGTTCGCGGGTCAGACCGCCGACATCGCGTCCGGTTGAGACCGAGCGCATGACCATCCCGGTGATTTCTGAGTGGTACTGCGATCCGATCGACTTGATCAGAGAAACATTTTCGGCGACCGTCGCGTGCATGACATCCCGCATGACCGGGGTCATGTCAAACCGCACCGACATTCCGCCGTCCCGCAGCACCTTCTTGAGCCCGTCATCGGACCGCTTGCCGGCGGTCTGCGCGAACCACCGGGCGAGCTTCGGCGCAGCCTCGTCGAATCGCGCCTCCCATCGCGCGCCGAGCTTGTCGATGGTCTCCTGCAGGTTCTGGGCGGGGGTAAACTCGACCGGCAGGTTCGCCAGCGACACCGGATCAAGGCGCCCACCGAGCGGCACCGGCTTGGTCAGGACCATGTTCAGGCCGCTGCTGCGCAACCCTCCGGTCTCAGCCGCATCCCGGCTCCGGAACGTCCGCAGCGCGCCGCGGCGGTCCATTAGCGGCCGCCCGTCGACGTAGGCCAGCCACACCACATTCCGCGAGCCGATCTCGGCCTGTACCGCGGTCACGCGCGCCGGCGCGCCGGTGTCGGGCGCCTTGTCCTGGGCGATCTCGGGCTGATTCGCGCGGTAGGCCGCGGTCAGCCAGAATTCGTAGGATGCCTGCATATCTGCAATCAGGTCGTCGAGGCGGCGGCGGTACTCAACCGACACGCCGACATTGGGATGTACGGGCCGCAGTATTTTTCCCTTGGCTGCCCTCACCTGACGGTGACCTCTACATTGTAGGTTGGAGGCAGGCCGCTCATTGCAGATTCTGCCGCGGCCTGAAGAATATCCCACCCGGAATTGGAGTGACGAATCGGCCCCTTGGTCTGCATGGCCTCAAAAAGCGCATGCTGAAGGGCATTGTGAAGCCATTCGTGAGCTTCTTTGGCGGTCATTTGAGGTGGGATCATCTTCGTGCGGATGGTGGCCGATATTTGGCCCATCCGTATCAATGAAGGCCTTGGCAGCTTCATCAACGAATCAGCCCGCACGATCGCAGGAGCCGCCAGAGTAGTAGCCAAGCCAGCGAGAAACTGGCGGCGGGGAAGGATCATCGGCCAATCTCCTGCAATTTTCACCATGCCCTCCCGTAACAGATAGCCAGCGCCGCCGGCTCTGGCGGCCAGTGTCTCACTTTTTGTCTCCATCGGCAGAGCGAAGTGCGGAAAGCGCCACTCGCTCAGCGAGCCATGGGAAGGTGTCGCTCAGTTCAGTCAGCAAATCTGCAGAGCGTTGCTGACCTAACGTTAGTCCGACCCTGCGAAACATGGTTTTTAGAACGCATATTCCGAGATATGCCGCGTAGATTGCATCTTTCTGTTCTTCGCTCACTTCCCATCCCCCTTGGCATCGGCGAGGGCGTAGATGGTGCGATATTCGAACGAATCCGGATTATTATGGTCTGGTGTAACCCCGAACCATCCTCCTTCGCTACCTCTGAATTTCGCTTGTTTTCCCGCCTCGATCACCGCCACTCTGTCCACGTCTGTTGGCAGGAGTTTGATGACAGCATCAGCGGCATCCAATGCCAGATTTTGGGCTGCTTCCTCGGCGTTTTGATAGCCGCGCCCGCCGCCAACCTTTCGGCAGCCAGTGAGCAGCACATCCTCGTCCCACTTGGCCCCTAGGTCTTCTCGCCAGTTTTCAATGAGTGCTTTGCGAATTGCCTGAGCGAGCGCGGCTCTGTCCACGGCGGGAGGGGCGGCGAGAATGGAAATCAGTTTCTTTTCGGTTTCGGTTAGCGCCCACATCGCAGTATTGGCGTGACTATACATGGGGCCGACCTTGCGCGCATTTTTCACTGTCCAACGAAGTACGATACGGACCTTTTCGAATGTGTCCGCTATATCACGCATCAAAACGTTATTGCTCCGCAGCGGCTCTGCCTTGGCGTCGGCTGTCTGAGGCAACGGAGAATGTTTTGGTTTCGATGCCTGCTTCGCCCGGATCTGATCAATCTTGGTCCAGACGCGCGCCAATTCGGTTTCGCCCCCCTGATGCATATCAAGATCGTTCGCCAAGCACAGCGCGGCCAATGTCACCATGACGCCGCCGATCTCCTGGTTGACCTCTCCCTGGTCACGGCCATAGACGTAATCGACAAGCTGATGTGCCTCACTGGCGGTGCATCCAAGAGCTTGTACGAGCTCAAGCGCCTCTTCAAGAAAGCGGTGATTGCGCTCGATGGTGTCGCGACAGACTTCCATGGAGAACGTAGCCATCATCCAATCCTGAGCGCGACGCTGGAATGTTGGCGCATCAGCCGACATCTTCACCGCGGGAGGAGCAGCATCTCGCCTAACCATCCAATCCGGCATTGCATTGGCCCGTTTAGCCGCAGAATCCAACGCCGGCTGCAACCAACCGGGTTCTGGAGCTGTCGGCAGAGCGGCGGCCGCCTTCACCGCATAGCTCAGCGCGTGCATGGCTTTGTGGATCTGGGGCGGGATGTCATGAACGCATCCCATGATCTCAATCCCCGCCTTGAGATTGTCGTGCGCGTCTCGGATGGCGTCGGCCGGCCCGCTCGCCTGGCGCGAGGCCTCATCGTGGATTGCTGGGTCGGTCATTGGAACCTCCATTCGGTCATTATCGCCGTTCCGCCCATATTGCACAATCGGGGATAAATATCTACGATTTATTGATGCGACCTATTGACGTATTCTCGGGAGGGCGTATGGTTTGGTCATCGAAACGGGAGCGCATTATGGCACCGATGACCCTACTTGAAGCAGCCAGAAAGGCGGATTTGCAAATCCTGCAGATCCATGCAGCGTTCGGCGCTCCTGGCAATTACGGCTATGAAAGCCGAGAAGGCCATGCCCTTTTTGAACTGTACAAGTTCCAACAGGAACTGCGAGCGGCAATAAATCTCGAAGAGGCCAAGTGATGGACCTCCTCGCCGCCTCCGTCACCGTCGCAATGCTCTACGCCATCTTCATGCTGGTAACAGCGAACTGAAGGATCACACCATGACCAAATTCTACGCCAATATCCGCGGTGAAATGCACCAAGGCGATCTGAAGTGGCTATCGGAATGCTACTGCGAGATCCGAGACGAGAGCGGCGAGGGATGCTCCACCTTCCGCCCAGTCAACGTCTATATCGCTGGCACCACCGAGACCATCGGGCACATCTCCTATAACGGCCGCGTCTGGGATCAGCCACTCAGCAACAAGTTCGACGCATTCACGGGCTTCTTGGATACCAGCAAGCTTCTGTATGACAATCGCTTGCCGCCCGTCCCGCTGGCCTCGGTCCTCACCGAGATCCTGAGTTGATGACCCCCGCCAAATACCGCGCCGCCCTGAAAAGCCTCGGCATCACGATCGTCGGCGCCGCCCTGTATTTCGGGATCGGCCGCCGGCAGGCGCAGCGAATCGCAGCCGGCGATGGTCCAGTCCCGAAGCTCGTTGCGAAGGTGATTGAGCTGCTGATCGCCGGGAAGCTCAGGAAAGAGGACCTGCTGTGAACCACAGGCCTATTGCTCTTGATCTGTTCTGCGGCGCCGGTGGTGCATCCATGGGATTGCATCGGGCCGGATTCGACTTGATCGGCGTCGACAGTAAACCGCAGCCTGCTTATCCGTTCCGATTCGTGCAGGCCGACGCGCTTCGGCTGCCATTCGATTTACAGCGTTTCGATTTGGTATGGGCGAGCCCTCCATGTCAGGCGCATGTCGGATTCAACGCTTCGTGGAACGATAATTCCCATGTTTCGCTGATTGCCGATGTGCGGAAATTGCTGGCCGCATGCCCGATGACCGTGATCGAGAACGTGATCGGGGCGCCTCTGCGCAACGCGATGACGCTATGCGGTACCCACTTCGGCCTTGGCGTTCGCCGCCATCGGCTCTTCGAAACTAGCTTCGGTTGCTGCATATGGAAGAAATGCTCGTGCCGCGGCAAGCGGCTCGTGGGAGTATATGGCGAGCATCCGCAAGGTCACTTCGGGGACGGTTACAGAATCCCGAGGGCACGATCGATCGGCGAAGCTCGCGATGCCATGGGCATCGATTGGATGAACTGGCGCGAGATCACCCAGGCGATCCCACCGGCTTATGCCGAGTATATCGGCCGCGCTGCAATGACCTCAATCAAGCCTCGCTGATCCTCACCAATCCAGGAATCGCTTCCCGGCCTCTGGGATCTCAACGCCGGATGCCTTCAGGAATCGGTACATCTTCCCGATGCTGGTCGGCGATGACGCGACCTGTTTCACGCTCTCAGGCCGATTCGTCACGCTGCCGATGTCATTGAATTCCGGTTTCCAGCCGTCTCGCATGGCGATTTCGATGGTCAACTCTCGGTGCTTGTCCTCCATCGCCTTATCTAGTCGCTCTTTCTCGGCCTTTTCCGCCAATTCCTCCGCCTGCTCCTCTTCTGAGAGCGCGTCGAACCGTCGCCGCTCGGCGGCCGATTCGTCGATGTCCTCCTTCTGACCGTGGAGGATTTCGGCATATTCGGCCGATATTGGCTCATCAGCGAGATAGCTCGTGACGCCGATCAGATCATCGAGGTCTTCCGGGTCCTGATCAAAGAGCGTAGCCATCTGGTCAGCATAGAGATGCTCGATATCGTCGGGGTCATCGAAATCGTCATACGATGGCGACTTGTCGATCCGCTTCCGCATGACCTTCATCGCCTTCTCGGTCTCGAGCGCGATCTTACGGGTCTCCTTTGCCGCTTCGAATGCCTTCGGGTAAAGCGCCTCCAGCCGCCCCTTGAGCATCATCAGGTCTTGCTTCTCCTGCGGGCTGAGCTCCTCCATCAAGTCCTTGAATCCATCCTTATCGTCCTCGAATCCAAGGACGTCCTTGACCTTGCCCTCACGGACCAGACCGCGCGCGAAATCGTTAATTTCGTCGGGTGTCGGAGCCTCAGCCAAGTCGCGCAACGAGATGAGCTGATCCGGCGAAGAGGATGAATTCGTAATCTCGTCCACCTTCTCGTTGAGGGAAGTGATGTACTTCGCGTATTTGGCAACGGTGCTTTGCTTCTGTTTGAGCGCGCGCGCCGACTTAGCGACTTCACTGGCCGCCTCTGGAATCTTGTGCTTGGTGACCATTGCGTGGAATTTCGGCGTGCTCCCATGGGGATGCTCGGCCGGCGCTGATGCTCCCCCGCCACTTCCGAACTTGCCGTCTGGCGCGCGCGGGTGGTCCGATTCCACGAACTCAGCGTCGCCCGCGAGGAAAGGGAGGACGGCATCGCTAGCCCCGCCTCCCTTGTCGGGCTTGTCGCCGCCCTGGCCGCTGGCCTCTTTCTCGAACTCGGTCGCCGCGGCGCCCGCGCCAGGCCCGAGCAGGCCCTCCTCCGCCGGCGGCTTCGGAACGTCATCCGGATCCAACCCCCCAAACGGCAACTCCGGATCCTCGATCGCGATCTTGCGGATCTCCTGCGGCGAGAACGAACCCATGTCGACGTACTTCTCACGGGTGTCCGCGTCGTCCTTTTGCTTCTGGCCGCGCTCGGCTTCCGTAATCGGTCGCAACTTTTCCCATCGGTGCGTAATTTCCGGATCTATTTCGCCCCACAACGAGAGTTGCTCGAGGTTAATGGTGGTTCTCAGGTTGCCGTCGAGGACGCGCGCCTGATAGCCCTCAATGGTAGTGTCATAACACTCAAGCTCGCCTTCCGACGATGCATTCAGCCCAGCAGGCTGGATTCCAGTGAACTTGACGAGCGGGATCCGATTGACGGAGCAATTATGAACAAGGATTCCGTTGGCGAAGAATTCTGGCAAAAATCCGTTCGCAACTGAGATGTTATAGACGGGCTGTCGCGGCACGTTGAACGCGCCGATTTTGGTTAATGAGCGAGCGGTTGCACGCAGGAGAACAGCATCTGCAATCGATTCGCTTTGGGGTGAATTTCCCGCCGCAATGGAGGCATCTCTTGTCGAGTGAGCCACGGCGTTTCCGGTATCCGTCGCGCTGATAGCATCTGTCAGAACAAAATCTAGTGGTGCTTTTACGTATTGGCGTGAACATATCTCCGCAACATTCGCACCGCTTCGGATCCCGCCTAGGTTTCCAGCCACGTCGAATTTTGAGGGCTTTTGATTTGCAGGATTGAGAGCAATACCGAGATCTCTCACCCACGAAAACGCTCGTGAAACCATCGCCGCAAACCACGCATTTTTTCGCGTATGTTCGATCGTAGACGTTGAATCCAATCCGAATGTGGCGAGCCTGATGTTCTGAATAGGTGAGCAACTCAAGATTGCCCCATTCGTTGTTGGTGCCATCCTCATCGCCATGATGGATTTCATAGCCGTCCGGGATAGGACCGCGGTAATAGCCCTCTTTCGTATGCCACCACCATCGACCTCGCCAAGCGATGGACGACCCATATTTCCCGGGCTTACGGTTTCGAGCACGAAGAGGCGGTGGGAAGGATTCACATTCTTCGCAGCGACAAAATCGTCGGCTGTCTCCGACCATATCGGGTGCTCTTTCGTGACCGAGATAATGGAGTCGCCAGCCTCGATTCTGATCAAAGTGTCGACGTGCCCGGTAACTCCTATCCAGTTGATAGAAGCAAAGCCATTACGGGTCAACACCTGATCATTTGTGGTCATGCCCTCAATCGGGACTGGACCGCGGTCCGTCTCGATTAGGGTTCCGGCCTGAACACACATATGCTCCTGACTTTGCGCTTGGAGCTCGTGCAAGCCGGCCAGCGAGGCCGAGACGTTCTTGAAGTCCTCAGTCTTGTTGTTGATGGCAAAAACGCCCTGATTATCGCGCAACATATTAAACATCGCGAGGCGCGCCATCAGTGCGGCCATGTTGCCTGGCTGCATCAGCGTCGACAGATCGGTCGCGAGAACCATGACCGAGAACGAGTGGATCAGCGCGTTCACGCTCGAGACGGTGGTGACCCAGCGGTCGACATACGGCTTCGCCATCTGGGTTAGGCTGAGCCCGCCGAACGCGTAGGCCGGCTTGAGCATGTCCGGCACCGGATGCGGAATGAATGTCAGCAACCGCGAGCCGTGAAACTCCTGGCCGTTCACGTACCAGACTTGCGGATTGTACCAGTCCTGGCGCCACGGATATGCGGCGTTGTACATCAGCGGGTAGGCCCACATGGGCTCGATCGTCTTCAGCGCCTTGAACGATCCTATCGGAACCTTGGTCTTGCTGAGCGCGTCGCGGCCATTCCCGATCGGGTTCTTGAGCTCCTCGACGTTGATGTCGTCCGAATCGTTGGTTCGGATGTCGTGGAAGAGATGGCTGCGGCCGAAGAATCCGCCGTTGCGCGCCTGCTCGTAATAGCGGTCGCGGACCGCCAGGCGCAGCTGGTCGTCCTGCAGCGCCTTGACCTTGTCCGTCTTGCCGGCGCCGTTGACGCGCTTCTTGCGCTCGTCTGGATCGGCCATGCGCTCGTCGTAGCCGGCCGGGTCCTTCTCGCGGTCCTCCTGCTGCGTCTTCTCATCGCCAACGACGTCGAAATCAATCCATTTCCGGGTCGCATCATCCGCGATCGTCTCGGCCATGACGCGGTACTCGGGGCGCAGCGCGAGCTCCGACAGGTAGGTGTAGCCCAAGAACATGAACCCTTCGCCGGCGAACCCGCCATCGCCGCCGGCGAGCCACTGATTCGAGGCGAACCCCAGATTTGCCGTTAGGGCGCTGTCCTGCGCCATCAGCAGCTTGGGATCGGATGGAACCGCGGCCTTGGGGAACGCTGGCAGTTGGAACGGGTTGTCGGCCGACGTCCGCTCTTTCTTCGCCGAATACCGCCGGCTGATCTCCTCGATCTCAGGGAGCATCATCGCCCAGGCGCGGGGATTGATCGCAGGGTCATCTTCGGCCTTTGGCTCGGCCGGCACAGCCTTGGCCGCACGCATTTGAACAACGTTTGAACTTTCCCCGTTTGAACTCTCTGAACTTTCCCCATCGCGACGCTTGTACGGCTTCAATGCCTTTCCATCTGCATCAAGCTTCGGTCCGCTGTTTTTCCGAAATCCGCCGCGCGCCATCGAATCACCCCGGCTTTGAACATTTGAACATTCTTTGAACTGTTAAAGGCATAGCCGTCCTTCCGCAAGACCCGGCATCTATGCCATGCGGTTGAGGTACCAAGCATTCCACCCCGAGGGTGGCAGCGAGTAGAGCTGAGGTGCCCGTGATATCGGGGGCCAGCCGCCCGGGCTTGCGAATCACTCTCCCGCAAACAGGAAACAAAAATGCCGTACTTGCCTCAGTTTCCGATCGATCCCCTTGGCGGCAATCGATCGCGGTCGGAAGGTGAAGTTCCCGCTCGCCGTTACTCCCTCGCTCCGTTCTACGGCGAGGCTCGCTTTGCGATGAAGGATGATCCGAGGCTCAATCGGCGATAGCCGGGCTGGCAGGCATCTTTGAACTTTTTGAACATTTTTGAACATTTTGATCTTGAAAAAGAGCATGCTTGCGTCTATTCAAAGATCTGACCAACTTCCGCAAACCCTGCCAAGGATGCCTGCGGATTTGCCCGGCCGAGTCGCAAACTCGAGCCGGGCTTTCTTTTTCTATCTGCAAAGTCGGATGGATTCAAGCCGGCGGGTCAGGCCGCGTCCCCGTCGTCTTTCGGCTTGAACCTCGTCCAGCAGGCGGAGCAGAATAGGCGGCGCCGCCCGCGCGAGCTTACGCCGAGTGCGCCAGCCCTTCTTCGCCGCAGCAACCGAAACCGACACATGCCGCCTAGGCTTCTGTCTGATCACGTACTTCCGGGTCCGTTTCATGACGAACAAGCTCCGAAATGAATAGCAGGGACCGGTTCTCTCCACCGCTGGGCCGCACCCGAAGGCCGCCAGTCCTTCCCTAAGCCACACCACTATGCAGGTGTCGCACCGTCTTTTGCCTTCCGCGCGTAAGCTCCTAGACGGAGGAAACATGGAACAAAAAGGCGGCCGAGCTGGGGGCGCTTTCTCGGCCGCCTTCGTTGATCCATGCCAGCGGCGACTTGGAGGGCCCACCGCCAGCATGGAGGTCCGCGGTCTTCTACCGCGTGAGATCGAATGCGGTGTCGCCTTCGTCTGGCCGGGGCTGCACTCGATAGTCCCACCGAACTTACCCGCTAAATGGCCTTGGTGCGTCGGCTACCGTCTGGGCCGTCAAACGATATAGGGAGATTTGTCCCCCGTGTCCAGCGCCGCGCGCGGCCTATTCCCAGATTTCCGCGCCGGCTTCTCGTCGGCGCGATAGATATCGAGCATCGCCAGCCATTCCGAATCGGTGATCAACCTTCGGCACTTCCGTGAAACTTCAGCCGTCCGACGTCTTTCAAGTTCTTCGCCATCTGAACCATCGAGAGATAGAATTGAGAGTATTTCTTCAATGGATCAGACCTACTTGGCGTGATCATATTTATCGTGCAATGTCGAGCGTTGGCGACTTCGATGTGATGCACAGCCCCAGGCACAGCATAAGGAAACCATTTTTCATCAGAAATCCAGATGTCGGGCGGAAGCTTTCCGTCTTCCAAGAGGTTCAACTCTCGTTCCATGCAGGCATCCGAGGTTTTTTCAGCAATCGACATGTGGGGTCACCATTCTTTATAGAGGGACGATCCGAACAATTATGGGGAAATTTATCCTCGATGTCTATCTTCTCCGTGCGCCTGCCTGCGCGATCTGCCTCAGCATGTCCATCGTGATCTCGACCGGTGGCTGCTCCATCGGCGCGTAATGGATCACAACAGCGTCGGCCTGGTTCGGGCTCTTCCGGCCATTCGGCTTCTTTTCAATGATGATCTTACCGACCTCGTTTTGCTTGTACGTGGCTTGGCTCAACTCTGCGACGAGCTTCATCAGGTTCGGATTCTCGGAATTCAGCGAGATGATATCGTCCGGCGCGCACGTCACGCCGGTCTCGACCCAGCGATAAGTCCGCTGGAACCGCTTCCGTAGCGACCACCACGATTGCGCCTTGTGATTCCCGAAATAGTCTTGGTTGGTGCGGCCGGCGTCGCCCTCTGAGCCAATGGTGCCCTCGACGATCCCTTCAGGGTCATAGACGCTCTCCGAGCCACGGTAGCCGATCGCCCGAATCACCCGCGCCTTGTTCTTGACGCGGCGCTCGTTGATCACCCGGGCGTCACCGCGGACATCGGCGCCCATGCCGTCGGCATCGTATCGGAACTCGGGGTATCCGTTCTCATCGCAGACATCGAAGACGTATTCCGTCGACGAGAAGATATCGCCGCCTTTGCCGCTCCATTCGTCGGTCTCGACGACCTCGGTCCCCTCGCAGCGCGCGATCGCGTTCTTGTCGTCCCCCTCGTCGGCGACGTCGAACGCAACGCCCTTCTTGCCCGATGGCGCGATGCCGAGCTTTTTCTTGGCGTCGATCGCCGCGCGCACCCACAGGCCCGGGATGACCACACCATGGATCGAGGCCGAATAGTCCCGGTCGATCTCCTGGGCGACGATGACTGGGTCCAAGTCTTCGCACTGGCGTTCGTACCAGGCCTCATCTTTGCGTGGGTCCTCACGCCAATCGAAAATGAAGACGTCGATTTTTCCGCCCCAGCGCTTCTGCGCGAACAGGTTGTTCATGCCGCGGACCGAGCTCATCCCGATCTGGCAATTGGTCGTCTGCGATAGAGCAGCTGCTACGAGCTCCTGGCGCGGGTGGTGGGCCTCCTCATCGAAAAAATACAGCGTGGTTCGATCGCCGCGGCCGATGTCATCACCGCCTTCGCCAGCGATGATGGAGCCGGTCTCTGGGAACGTGATGCGCATGTACGGCGCATCGCGCCAGGGGACGAACCCGCCGCGGAACTCTTCGGGCAGATGCTCCATGAACATGCGCCCCTTCGGTAAGAGCGGTTTGTAGGTTCCTATCTTGTCGACGTATTCCGTCTTGCGCGAGCCGAACCCGATCGCCACGCCATCGTTGAACAGGCACAGCGTGCAGGACAGCGACAGCGCCAGCCACGACACCCCCATGTCGCGCGATTTCTCGCACAGGCCGGGTCGCCGGTTCTTCCAGCGATCGATTACCCAGTCAATCCACTCGCGCTGCCGCGGAAACAGAATGAACGGGATCAGCGTCGGCAGACCGACGTCGGCGTTGCGGGGGTCGTGCGTTACACCCCAGTCGTTGATGAAGTCGGCCGGGTGCGCCGCGTAATAGATCTTGAGCTCGGGCAATCGCTCCGGATGCTCGCGGAGCTTTTCGAGGTTCTCGAGCCGCGCCCGGAAGATCGCCGCATATTCCGGCTGTTTCCAGTTCATCGCCAGAACCGGGAGGCTCTCGGTCTGGTACTCAATCTTGGGGATGTTCACTTGGATTCCTCGGCGGCGAAAGACTTTGGGCAGCCGGCATTTTCGCGATGATGATGCGGCCTCCAGTTCGTAGGCACTCGGCGCCGGCCCGGTCTCCACCAATAATCATGCTCAAATCGGTACACCGCCCATTGCTCTTCGGTCATGTCCCGCTTGACGTGGTTGCACGTGGCGCATGCCCAAACCAGGATGCGGCCGCCCTTGGACCTCGGCTCGACGTGATCCCGTGTGGGGTAGAGCAGCGGAACGTCGGTGCTCATCGGCCGCGCGCAATATGTGCAGAGCTTGCCGTTCTGCCGGCGGGACCTGACAAACGGCTTCGTCATCAGATCCCCGCAGCGATCTCGGTTGCTTGGCGCTTGCAGCGTTCCCACAATGTTTCAAGCAACCTATGCAATCTGACAGCTTCGAGTCGGGCTGGAGATCCGGGCGGAAAGTGCCAGAATCCATTATCACCGAAAAGGCGCCGATATCGTCGAAATAATCGGCTATGTCGCCGGCGGAATGTTGGAGACGCCATCCGCCAATGCTTCCCGCAAATGATTTCCTGTCCCTTGAAGCGATCGGCATCTACAGTACGACGACAGAAAGGGATGCAGCATCCGATTCGGTCGCTCACCTGACGCCCCCGGGCCCGGCGCGCAGCGGGAACCGCTCAACCGACGGGTAAAATCCGTATTCGCACTTCTCGCCGGCGTCGGTGGTCAGGCGCCCCGAGATGCCGTTGCGGCAGTCACCGCGGTATCGGCTGGACTTGCTCGGCAGGAAGTGCTGGCAGTTCGAGCAGAGCTTCGGGATATTGCCGGCGTGCTGCGGAGAAGGGCGCCGCTGCTTTGGGGTTGGCATCTCGGGGCGATCGGCTGGCTTCTTCATTGGGGGAGCCCAGGCTCGCGATGCGAGGTCTGCCACGGCTCGATCTTGAGCCATTCCTTCTGTCGATCGAACCGGTAGGCGGAACATGATTGCCGGTCCTCGCTCGCGTGCCGATCGTATGGCGTACCGGAGCCATGTTCGGTCTTAGGATGATGAAAGCTCATTCGAGCATATGCTAACGATCTCCCGAAGTGATTCGCGCAGGATCGCGCGGCTGGGCAACTCCAGTCATCGCAATAGCTTTGGCGCCTCGGCTTGGTCAGCATGTCGGCGCGCGGCTTCTTCACGACGGAAAAATCCCGAACTTGAGGCTATACTCGTTGTATTCCCGCATCGGATTTTCGGGGCCGCGCCGATCCATCTCAAACCGGTAGCCATCCAGGATCGTCAGGACCAACTCGCGCTGGCGCACATTGGCCCGGATGCCGGCGATCTGCTCCTCGGCGTTTCTGATCTGTAGCTCGAGGCCGCGACCGATCGGATCGGGCTCGCCTGCCGTAGCCGTCTTGGCCTGGGTGAATCGCTTCGCCATGTCGCGCATGAACGCAATGACCTTCTCGCCGCCCTTGATGCCGACCTTGGCCTCAGCGATCTCAGATGTCACCTTGTGGCGAATCACCTTGATGACGTCAATGCGGCGCGGGTCGCGATCGGGCAGGAAGCCGCTCTGGATGAACTCGTTGCAGATCGTGCCCATGTGCATTTCGATGATCTGCAGCGCGGCCGCGCGATCGTTGTCCGGGCGATTCTCCTCAATGCGGCCGGTGTCGTCGAAGGTCTTGCGCTTCTTTGGATCGGTCAGGACTACGAGCGATGTGCAGACGCGCGACCATTCCGCGGGATCTCCCCCGCTATCCGGATGCGTCGACTTGGCCTTCTTGCGATAGGCCTTGCGGACTTCCGCCTCGGTCGCATCGCGCGCCACGCCGAGCTCGTCGTAGGGGTTCAGGTCCATTACGCCACCTTGGTCTTTTTCAGGATCGACGGGATTTCCTCGATCGCCCCCTCGAACCAACTCACCGGAACCGAGATTTCGAATACCTCATCCGAGATTTTCTTTACGGGCCGCTTTTCGCCCTCGAAAAGATCATCGCCGAGCCGCGGGACAAAACCGAAGTTCCAGCGAAAGAAATGCGCCAATTGAGCTGGCGCGACACCGCCATCACGGGAAACGTTATCACCTTTGATCATGAGCTTTCCGGCATCGGGTCCAGTTCCGATCAACAGCCGAAACGTTTCGGATTTTGAGGCCCCGCATAACGTCGTCGGGATCGTGATGAGGAGGCGCGGTTTTCTGTCGCCTCTATCTGGCCGTTTCGATCCCTTGTAGGCCAAGCTGTAAGAGATCGTCGCCATCGGCGGCGCATTCGCCCGGGTGATCGTCTCAAGCTCTTCGAACGGCATCAGACGCTCCTGAGAAAATGCTGCTGGAAGGAGAAAACATGCGCCGCCGCCATGGCATTCGCCACGAGGAGAGAATGCATAACTCCGCTCGGATTCATCGCGGCATCCCGATATTGCATCGGCAATGCATTGATCGCGGTCTCAAGAGAGATCTCAAAGACATCTCGCGGCGTGATGGCTGGCTGCGTGCGATCCTCGGCTTTGACCGGGACCGGTAAATTGATGATCGCAGCCGGCACCGCGAACCCGAACATCGTGAGCAGATCTCGGCGTGCGGTGCGGGCCGGCTCGGCGGCGGGCGATTCGAACGGGCATCAGGATTGTTCCTTCTTGGCCTTCTGTCGGATCCGGTAGTTCCGCTGGATCTCGGCTCGGGTTAATTTCGGCGTCTCGGTCGGGCTTGATCTAAGCCGACGGTCAAGCTCATCGCAGATCAGCATGGCATCGGCATTGCGAGGCATCGCGCGCCGGATCCGCCCAATAGCCTCTGTGACCTCGCTCATGGGGAGTTACCTTAAAGTAACGCGCCGTTACGTCAAGCGGTAACGACTACCTGACCTGCTTGATCATCCGCGTATACAGCCGGGCCGCCGCCACCGGGTCGTCGATCTGCACCACATTACCCTCATGCTGGATCGTCTTCTGCTGGTCCGGCATGACCTGCGGGGCCTGGATGCTGGCTATTGCGCCTAGAATCGGGTGAACGAACCTGGCCGCGGCCTTGGCCATGTCGTCGCGGCGCTCCTTGGAGGCGCGGGGGTCCCGCATGATCCGGAGCATGTATTCCAGTGGGGTGACACCGGATTGAGCGACTACGGCCTCTCGTTTTGTCAAGGGATTGACGTGGCGTTTGGGTCGATTCTTTGAGCCTTTGGGGCGTGACATTGCGAGGTGCCGATCGGTAAATGATGTCAATCTGTTGGGTCGATATTTGTCGGCTGTTTATTTTCGGTCGGCGGGTCGGGAAGTCCGCGGGCGAGAGGACAAAATTGAACCTGTTTTGAAAGCAGAGTTTTCGATGACAGGGTCATTGCGATCCTCATGAATAATTCTCCCACTTCGCTCTCAGGAAGATCGTCAGGAAGATCAACATCGACATGCTCGATAAGGGTCGTGACGATGACACCAATAGCTTTCATTAACCTCTCCTCAATCTTTGCCGCCTACTGTCGCCTCGACAGAAGGAGAAAACCAATGTTCGCTCAACGCCTTATTCTCGTGATCGCCTGCACCACCGCTTGCTCTTGGGCGCTCGGCGTCGCCGTGGTGCAGATCCTATTCTAGCCTTTGTTGAGCGCTTCAACGGCGTCGGCGATCCGCTTCAGATCGACGAAGACCTCTCCGAGGAGGTCGAGCCCGATAGCGATAAATTCCGCGACCTTCTTTTCTTCGACGCCGGACATGGGAAGCTCAGCCGCAATCTTCGCTTTCGCCACAGCGATCTTCGCTTGCATTTCGGATACGCGCATTTCGATTCCTTTCGTTTCAAATCCTACTTTAGGGGTGGATTGTCCCCGGAGGCAAGAGGGGTATTAGGCTGGTTTCACGTCGATAAACAAGCGGCGCCCGACATGATAGGCGCGACAGTTGCGGGGGCTTGAAGGAATTTTGATTGTGCCGAGCGGGCGGTTCATTGTCCCGACTGGATCGGAATCAGCCCATCCTCTGATAGAGATGCTTAGCTCTTCGCCGTCCTCGATGACGGATTTGATGATGGCTTCAAGTCTCATGCTCTTCTCCAATCCGAATCCAGTGCTCAGTATCCTCGCCCCTGCAGTTTCCCTTCCACGGGCACGAACGGCAGGAGCAGCCTTCATGGCGCTCCCAGTTATAGCCGGGGCGCTGGCGCGGCGGTGTCAGCGCGTCGTGCATGGATGGATCAGTCATGACTTGGCCTTGGCGAGGGCGGCGCGCGCTAGCTTTCTCGCCGTGTCGTACATCTTGAATGCCTCTTCTGCTTGGGGATCATCGGTCGAAGCTCCGATGATGGCGCTTCCGCATCTCAGCAGATCCTCCAGCACTCTCACGAGTTCGTCGAACGAGTTCTCCCATTTGACGATCGCAGCGGCGTTCGCCTGCGAATCTGGCCTTACGTTATGAGCGACGCGGCCGAAGCATTCGGCGATCACCTGCCGTTTGCCATCGATAAAGGCGCTGATGGCGCAATCAAACTCACCATCTGTTGGCTGCGGAGCTCGCACGTAATTCCACGGTCCAGGCGTTCGCTGTGCCATCAGGATTCGCCCCTGTCGTTAGGATCTTTCATGCGGCTGATAAGGCACCTGAGGTCACCATCGATATCGCCTCGGCGAGCAGCCTGCACGATGGCAATGCAGCGCTCGCGTTCAGCTTTTACACGCTCGTCCATCTCAGCGAGGAGAAGATTTTTCTGGCAACCATCAATGATGCATTCAGACATCAGTTGATCCTCCGAAAATTGGTATTGTCGGCGTGGCGGCCACGGCATTGGATCTTCGAATGCCTCAAGCGCGGCGATCTCCTGCCGGAGGCGTCGGTTCTCGCGCTGGAGATCAATACGCTGCGATTGTTTACCAACCCGTACTTGCCACGACCGGTGCCGTTGATGTTGCGATCTAGCTTCATGGCCACGCCTCCGTTTCGGAATCAGTTTTAGCGACAATTATCACCTCTGGCTATGGACAAATGCGCAAATCGGTAGATAAATCTGCATGGAACCCAGGAGATCCGCCCATGACGATGGCCCCGATCAGCGAAACCGAACTCCGGAAACTCACCGTTTGCCAACGGAACATGCTGATCGGACATATCGATGGAGAGGTCGACGTCACCATCTGCGACCCCCACAAGGTCCAGTCTCGGAACGCGCTCATCGGCCAAGGCTACCTCCGCGGCTCGCCCACCGGAGCTGTGAGACCCAGGACGACGGTGCTCACCGAGCGCGGCCGGGCCATGCTCGGCATGGTCCTGGGCGACTACGCCGACGCGCTGATCCGTGCCGGCATCCTCGACCAGCAGCATCCGCTTGAGGTTTTGAAGCATCTCAAGCTATCGCGCGGCGATGCACGTGATCAATTCCAGCTTGATGTTCCCAAAGCTCGGTTGGCATCGAGAAATTCCAAAATCCCTGATGGCCATTGATTTTGATCGGCTCATCGAATCGGCTGATATCCGACATTGGCCACGCCCAATTGCAATGCTCCAGCCGATCGCTATCGTTGATCAGGGCTGCCCATTCAGGTTTGAGATCACAACTCAGAATTGGCTTTCCGATTGTCGCCGTTCCGAGCAGCGCGGAGTGCTCGATTATGCCCATGCACTTGTGCGCTGACATCAGGCGCTCAAGAAGCGGCCGCGCCAGATCCGGGATCAATCCGGTTGATCCATCCTCGTCATCCAGGCGAGCCAGGAGGTCTCGAACTTCCGCCGGCTTGGTTGGTCGCGCGCCGGCATGAATTCCGATCGTGTCGCCGATACGAACACCGATGCCGCATGTAGCGTAGTTCCAACTGCGAAATTCCCACGGCTTCGCGCCGATCATGATCAGGCTTGCCCATGGCTGCCATAACGTGATCACCTTGATTTCCTTGAACATGGCCATTTCATTCGTCTCCTCTGTGTGATGGTCTCTCATGATTTGGCCGCACGAGCTGCCGCTCGCCGTTGAAATCGGCCACAGTCCACCCCATCGACAGCAGCAGCGGGAGGGATACCGTCGGTGTTCCATCCCCACCAACCTGCAGCGGTTCGACTCCGGCCTGTTCGTAATCGCGCCGGATCGCCCGCTTCGTGGTCTCAAGAGTGAACTGCCGTGCGGATTCATGCCGTGCCGCCTCAGCGGCGGCCTCCTGTGCGGCGGTCGCTGCATTCCGCTCCTTGATCCGGTCCAGATACGCGCGGCGCTCTGCGGCCTCGTGGCGGTCGAAGATGTCCTCGGGTTCCCATGGCTCGTTGAAGGATCTCATCGCTACTCCTCGACCGTAGCGGCCAGCAGCGCGACCGCAGAATGATATTGGTTGGCGTAGAGGCGCATCTCGGCGCGGACACTGGCCACAATCTCGGCGTCGCTCGGCGGCCATTGCCGATCGAATTTTTCCTCGCGCCAAACGCCATTCGACTGGATCGACAGACAAGCCCGTCGGATCGCCCACAGCGGGTAAGGCTCAAGCACCCGTTGAGCTGCGTCGAGCCGCGCCATGACTTCGCTACCGCTCTGCCGCATCGATGGAAACGACCCGAACATATCCGCGAGCGCAAGCGCGACCTTGTTCCGCTCGAAATCAGCGAATCCGAGAACCGCCGGCGCCAACTCATCTCGGCGCGCGACCAGCGCGCTCCTCTCGACTTCGGTCAGAGTCCGCCGCAACTGGCGCGATCCCTCTGACGGGATCCAAGCCGCCCAGGCCGACCGCGGAATTTCAACGTCGGTTAACAGGTTCGAGATCTTCGGGAGCCGGGCGGGACTCCCCGTCGAGATCACCATAGCGGATCCTGGCGGCGAGGCCGGAGAACCCGATCTTGTCACCGGAGGCGCCTTGAGTTTTTCCATTGGAGAATCCTTTTCCATATTCCCGGTCCCATCGACCGTCGTTCAACCACACCATCGGCGCCGGCGCGTACTCGCCGGGATTCGTCGCCGCGAATTTCAAAACCCCAGCAAATAGAACCTGCCAGGTCACGGCGCCGGCGGCGCGGATTTTGGCGAGCTTCTGGCCAACCTTCGCCCTGGCTTGGCGCCGGAAGGGCGGAAATTGCTTCCAGAATTGTTCGAGGTAATCCTCGGGCCAATCGTCGTCGATCTCGCCAGATTTCTTCGCCGCCGTCACGAATCGAACCCCGACACCACCGAAGCCGTCCACATTCCGGCAGACCTCATGCCAACCCTCGATCTGGAGCGCTGCGTATTCGTCGGGCGTCATCGTCTTGTGCGGCTTTCGAGTCATGATCCAGATTCCCCTTTCTTGCTTACTTTGTGTCGTTTGACCGATTGAGAGGAAGGGTTCGTAGGGCCGAACACCCCTTACCCCTCAGACCGTGAAGTCTGAGAAGGCAGGGATATTCGCCGCGTCTGACCGACCGAGCCGGAATGGGACAGCGAGCCTATCTCGACATTTTCCCCAGCCGCACACCCGAGAAAGGGCAAGCCCTCACACCCGCGCGCATCCACCGTTGCTAGGTCAGCCGGAACCTCCGGCCAAGATGGCAGACTTGTGACGATGGGGAAAATTGCTGGGGTTTTTGGATGGAAGGTTGACGCAGGGCAGCAGAAGCCATACATCTTGTGCCATCCGATGTTCCCGGCAAGGATATCCATCGGTAACGCTACAACGGCCCGCCAAAGCCCCCGGCGGGTCGCTTGCGTTTTGTAGGGTCGAATCGGTTTTGGAGTCAACGGCTATCCCCGGTATCCACTGCCGCTCTCAGGAGCCCTTCCGAGCCTCCAGGAACGCATCAATCGCGGCCCGGTCCTCCGGGTCGGACACCTTGACCGCAAACGACGTGGCGCCCGCTGCGGCCCGGCGCGGTACCGTTGCCTCGCGGAGCTCGTTCCGCTCGATCGCGTACTGCCGGCGGGCCTTGGCGCGGCGGTCGACCTCTTTCTTGCGGAGATCACGCGGCATTCTGCTGCGCTTCCCAAAGCAGGTCGATGGCGCGCACGACGCGGTCTTCGTACGCTCGGATATCGTACGGCGAGAATGCCTGCCGGATACCCCAGCAGTTCGGCGCCGCACCGCGGGCGATCGCCAGCGAATCTTGGCAGACGCGCAGATTGAACCGCGCCAGGGTAACCACTTCAATCGGATCCATCGTTTCCTCCTTTGCCATCGCGACGCAGCCAACAAAGTTCAGGCGCGGCGCCGTCGTATCCGCGCTCCCAGACCAGCCAGCAAAAATCGACCTTGCCGCCTCCGGGTTTCGCGCCACAGGCAATGGTATGGCCGGGCGGCATGCTCGGCCGCGGCGTCATCAGCCAGACCCGAATCAGCGGAGTTCCGCGCAGCCAGTGAGCGGCATTCAAGCGCGCGGTGGGGAAGATCATCGCGACTTTCTCGACGCGGTCCAAGGACAGCGCATGAAGGGCGAATCGGCTTGCGATATTGAACGGAGGGTTGCAAACGATATGGCCCGCGAGCACGCGCTGAGTTGTCAGGAAATCCTGTTTGGAAGCCAGCATGTGGAATCCTCGATCAGCGATGTCCGTCCCGATCACATCGAGACCGGCGCGGGCCGCCGCGATCGGGATGCGCCCGAATCCGCAGCATGGGTCCCAGATCCTCGGCGAAAAATTCTCCTCCTCAAACAACCTCTGGCTGCACCAAAACGGCTCGCAATAATGCTCATTCGATTCGCG
>Ga0210404_10000076_pt1 | contig 74311 bp, 71 predicted proteins | sample IncBWH28MmetaG_FD_155455 | JGI IMG/M metagenome (GOLD analysis project Ga0210404, IMG submission 155455) | Forest soil microbial communities from Barre Woods Harvard Forest LTER site, Petersham, Massachusetts, United States - Inc-BW-H-28-M | ecosystem: Environmental > Terrestrial > Soil >... | reverse complement strand
TCTCCATAGCGTCTCCCTTGATGATCCTGATTTGACCCTCTAGCTTTGCACGTTCAACGTTCTGCTCGGTTACACGGACGTGTTCGGGGTTCTTCTCGACTGTTGTGATTTCTGCCTTGGCCGGGCTGTTCTTGGCGATGAGGATGGCTGAATATCCATACAGGGCTCCTACTTCGAGGATCTTCCTTGGCTTGTGTTTCTTGACGATCTCTGCGAGTATCTTGCCCTTCACGGGTCCGATTGAGGGGATGAAGGATTTTCGGCCCATCTCTTCGATCTCGCGCAAGACCGCGTCGGCAGGGTCCGTAGTCTTTTTCGACACTTGCATTTGACCCTAGGCGTATTGGGGGGATAATTGAGCCAATCGGTACGGACGACTCGTGTCGTCTCAGCCGGATTCCCATGGAATAAGCCCTGATCCAGAATCGGACAAGGCGGTCCTGCAACCGCTATCATTCCACGCTTCGGCCTAGGGGAAGAGTACCGTTTCAAAGAAGACTATCCAAGCCCATTCTGCGCTGCAACAGCGAATCATCGCCGAGAAACATCCCGGCTGGTGAGACTCCTCAAGCAAAAAGGGGGCCAACAATTATTCTCACGCGACGCGTGTGCGATCTTTGGAGAAGCACACAATGGCGAGAAGGACTCGATTGGAATGTGCGGTGATCAGAGATGTCTGATTCTAGAGTTTGGAGCTTCGGTGATCTTCAGTCCTTCGGAGCAGCCTTGCCGTTCTCTTTTGCTGGTAGTTGTTTGAGGAATTCTCTGGGATACTCTTTCGTGTTGAGTAGTGAGAGGAATCTTCCTTTCTTTATCGACTCCCGCGCGGCTTCAAGTTCTTTCCTCTGTGCGAGGTGATCGTGGACTTTTGCTTTGGCCAGAACGTCCAGCACTTTTCCTTCGTAGAATGGTTCTAGGTCTTTTCCTTGGCAGACTGCGCAGTCGCAGTTCGTGTTGTTGTTCCGGATGGCTTCGTAGTCTTTCTTCTTCATTGCTCCCCATCCTTTACGGTCAAACACGTTGATCACTTCCTTCGTGAGCGGAGTTGGTGGAGGAGGAACAATCCATCGTGAGAAGCTGTCTATTCCGAACATTGGAAGAATCATCCCCTCGCTACACGTCAACAGTCCCCGTCCGAACCGGACCTTGGGCGGAGTCTGCAACGCGTGGATCCATATCTCCGGTTTCCGTTTCTTGAACTCCTCGATACCTCGAAGCGCGTGGTAGTAGAATCCGCCTCGGAGGTCGAAGCCGATCATCGACGGCTCATGCTTCTCGACTAGAGCCAGAAGTTTTGCGGAGGTCTCCTTGTTCTCGGTCGCTTGAATGACAGGCATCAACGGCTTGTTGACGCCTCTTTCTTCCGTCCATCTTTCAGCAAAATGCAGATGACTCTCATAGTCGTCTAGTGAATGATCGAGCGAGTGCTGCACGGTAATGATGTCCAGCCCCGCGAGAAACTGAAGATCTAGTAGAGTCTTCAGATCCTCAGTCTTCACGGGAGCCGCGCCGCCCTTGAAGGCGAGATACAACATTCGAATAGCATCAGGCGCCACCTCTTTCGACAGGAACCGAGCCATCGATTTGACCGCGTCTTCTTGGGTCAGAATCTTCTTGACAGTCTCAGGAGGCGCGAGACGAGCCAGAACAGCAATCTCGCCAGGCAGAGGATCCTTAACACCCGCAGGCTTCAGCGCATTCCTCTCCGGACTAATCGGGAACCTATTCGGCAAGGGAATACGATGCTGACCGATTCTCAGCTCAGACTGACTAGCACCCGTACCCTCATCGGACTTGATCTGCGCAAGCAGGACTGTCGACATGACGTTCTGGAAAAAGGTGGGAGTGGTAGAAGAATCTTCTAGAGAGCCGAAACTACTAGTTTTGAGACTCGGAGTTCGATCCGGTGTCTTGGTCTGACTGTTCCATGTTCTCGACTCCCGCGGCTGCTTGGTCGTCTTGAGAATCTCCGGCTGCCTGAACGGGTTGACCCTCTGGTTCCGCTTCTGTACTCTGGGCAACATTCGATCCCCCGACGCTCGGAGCGGACACATCCGTCTCGCTTGTACCTGGGACGCCTGCTGCTGCCGTGATTGCGCTGGTTGGAATCTTGAGGTGGCTTCTCAACAGAAGCATCAGCGTCAAGGTCCCCACTGCGAATACGACACCGTTGACGAGTATCGACAGTCCTGCTCTTGTAAGGGATCCTTGGAGGATGAAATAGAACTGTGCGACAGCGTACACGGACCCGAACGAGAAGACGAGGAAAGGCAGAACCTGGCTCCACCGACGGTCCGCCCTGTTGACCGTCTTCCGAGCAAAAGTCTGCATGGCGCCGAAGATTGAGACAACCATCAGCCCCGCGTCAATAATCGCGTTCGACGGCTCATTCTGGGATACAAGACCCATCAGCAATGTCGTAGCCCGATAGAGAAGGTAACCCCACACGACGACGAATGTTCCGCCGGCGAAGATGGCCGCTTGGGGTCTGCCGTTCTTGATATTCTTCCATCCCCACATGACCGTCAAGAAATAGGTGGCGACGAGAGCTAGTGTCACGACCATCGTCCACACGAGTATGTCCGTGCTTGCGCCTCTGATGTTCGCGTAGTTCTGGTTGGCCCAGCTCGAAACCTCCCAGACACCGAAAGTCAATGGTGCGATTGGCAGGAAGAGAACCGTCATTCCGAGTGTCCGCATGATTCTCTTGACGAAGCCCTTTCCGACGACACCATCTTCGAACTTGAGCATCGCATGTGTAACTGGGTTGGCGATGAAGTATGCTTGGGATAGAATCCACGCGTAGAATATTGCGATGAAATACGGGAAGACGGGTAGAGCTTCGACCGATCCGGCTTGGTAAATCCAGTACGAAATTCCTCCGACAACTGGACCGAACACTACGGCGAGAATGATGATCCGTCGTTTCATGTTCGTGAACAGAATCTTGTTTCTGAATTTTTCCGAGAGCGCAAGCGGCGCTAGCACAAGATACGTTGCTGAGGCGCTTGCTCCGATTACGAAAACAACTGTCCACGTGCTTGCGAGCCCGAGAGCTCGGCCAATATACGATGCTCCGAAGAGGAAGCTCAGGACGCCTATGAAGAGAAGAGTGTGTCCGCGGATTCCTGGAGCTAGCAGTAGCTGAAGCGAGCTGGGAAGATGAAATCGTGAATGTCTTTCTGTCGGGGTAATTGCCAGTTCTTTCACCTAACCGTATCGATCAGCGTAGAGTTCAGCCACACGTTAGAACTAATGACAGCAATGATACCATGATCGTTGAGACCTCGTTACTTGTCATCGACTACCGCAAGCATAATGAACTTATAACAAAGTGAATCAACCGGACCCTAATTCGAAGCTGATCACTGATGGAACATTATCATCCTAAAGATGAGATGAAGAGATACGTCAGGGCCTTCATCTATTTAGCTACAAAACTGGGCAAGGAGAAATCGGTCGCGGAGGATCTCTGGAGGATCCCAGAAATCAAGGAGGTTCATATTGTTCCAGGCAAGTATGACATTCTAGCCGTGGCAGAAGTGGAGCGGAAGTTTCTAGAACCTGATACCCAGAATATCTACTGGTTCCTATTATCTCGTATCGAGGGCATTTCGGGAATAGAGGACACCTCGACTATCATCCCCGTACTATCAATGTCCCACTGGTCCCACTAGGAAACGGACTTTCATCAAAGTCGGACAATGGGAGGCAATCTCTGCACCGGCCTCTCGCTGAATCGCACACAACGTGACTAAAAACCGCTGAATCTCCGATAGTTCAGTCACTCTCGGGAAAAGCAGCACCAGCACTCCGGGTCGCTTAGTCCGGAGAGACGTTCGTTTCGTCTAGCGGAGCCAGAGTAGCAGAATCCTGTGCTTCAGGATTGCTTCCATCAACGAGTCCCGTGCGGTCCGTAACGGCAGTGGACGAGGTCGTAGGACACGCTTCTCACTCGATACCATACGTATCCATTAGGAATCGGCGCATCCATCCGGATAAAAGAATAGTCGACCAGCACTACTCTATTACCTCTCATTACTCACAGCGTTATTGTGGAGATCACAGGACATTCCGTCGATTACAAAAATCCGAATCGTCTAACCTTGTGGGATCGTCGGCGCTGCTGGTCTAATTGTCAGTGGAGATGCATTTCTTCATCTGGGCGAGGTTGCCCTCTGTGCAGGTCAGTCCACATCATAGGCGTTCAACCAGCACGAGCTTTTGGAACGCCAACGGAACGGGCAGAATTCCAATATATTGGCTTGACTCCTCAAACAAGCCATTCGAAAACTGCCTCCCTCGAGACTATTCTCAAAAACCTTAATGGGAAATTGACGAGAGGTCGCAAAGCCGGTCGTCGAAACGTCGAACCCCAAATACGAAGCTCCCAGCTGGGACACAATCTACCAGATGCTTCTGGATCTAGCCCAGCAGATCCGTAAAGACCTGTACAAACCAGATATCATCGTCGGAGTCTCACGCGGAGGCTGGCCCCCAGCACGAGTCATGAGCGACCTCCTACAGAACCCAAACCTCGCCAATCTGAGAGTGGAATTCTACAGGGACATTGGAGTCCGCAACAAGCGACCGCGTATCACCCAGCCTGTAACAATGGAAGTTGTTGGAAAACGCGTCCTGGTAGTTGACGACGTCTCAGACACGGGCCATAGCCTCAGAGTTGTGGCGAACCACCTGCGCCGAAAGCCAGTCAAAGAACTCCGGGTCTGCACAATCTACATGAAGCCGCAGAGCATTTTCCGACCCGATTACTATTCGCGGACAACTCGAAAATGGATCATCTTTCCATGGGAGAGACTGGAGGCTGTTCATCTCATCTCGAAACGGGTCAAAGACGAACGGACGAGAGTCTCATCCACTGTTCGGGCTCTCAAAGAGAGCGGAATGAGTGCTCGACTAGTCAGACAACTGTTGAGAATCGATTCTCTTGATAGAAGAGATTGACAGCCATTACCTTCTGAGCCTAGGGTTCGCTAAAGTTAGCATTCCGGATCCGGAGCGCGTGCTCGAACAACTGCGCTCCGTAAATAAGCAAGCCGAGGTTCAACTAGTGAAGGCTGACCTGATTGCGGGACCCGAACATCTACAGTTCGCGGCCAGGAATGCCCTCTACTCGTTCAATGGAAAGCGTCGAAGGTCCAAGAGCCTCGCAATGGAACTCCTACTTTACGTCAGTTGCCAAAGGCAGATCGCCAAAGCCATCAAATTCTTGGGGGTCGATTCAAAGGATTCACGAATCGAGCTCGTCGCACTGTCTGACTCAAAGGATGCCCTACAAGAGTTAGATCACCGGGCAAGATTGATCCTCAGCGGCGAACAAGACGACAATCTAATCGAGATCGGATCAAAACAGAAGGCAGCCCAGCTACAACGCTCCTATGGCGTCACTGCTAGAGAAATGGAAGCTGCCAGGTTCGAAGGAGAACTCGATTCGTCTGTTCTGAAACGGCTGATAGTTGAACGTTCCGCGTTGCTGGACATCAAAGACTAGAAACGTCTCTTCTCCTTCTCTACACCCAGGATCCCACCTGGCGAGATAACGGATACTCCAGCAACGTCTCCAATCACTTCGATTAGGACTATCTTGTCGGGATTGCGCAGCTCGACCTTCCGCGGGACTTTTGACGCGACCGCGTCTATGATCTCCTTTGAAGACACACGGCTCCGCCGCTTCTCCAACGAGACCCGAAACGTCTCATCGACACCGACCTTTCCAGCCCGGTTCACAACCGCTGCGCCGATACTTGGAATGTCGCATGGAACCACTTCTTCCACGGGCTTTACTTTGAGGATGTATCTGAACTGCCAGGGCCGATTCTTTAGAACCGGCCGGAGCTTCGAAACTACCTTGATCGGATCTAAGGATGTCTTCGCGACAGTAAGCCCACTCACAAGCGCAAAGTCAGTTGTGGGAGAAGCGTCTCCAAGCTCCCTCAGCAAGTAGCGAATCTCTTGGTTCGCCTCCCTCTCATTTCCCCGAGCACTGGAAAGAAGAAGGTTGAAATCATGAATCAAGAGTCGAGTCCCGAGCGCCTAACAAGCACGCGTCGCGGGTAGCGCCTTAAGAATATCATCTCGAGAAATGGCGCCCTCTCTAAGCACCGTAGTCTCGTCTTCCAGTACTCGCACAACCGTCGATTCTCTGCCGAGAGAAGTGGGACCTCCATCTACCACGAGATCAACACGACCTTCCAACTGTCTAAGCACTTCCTCAGCAGTTCTCAGTGAAGGGCGACCTGAGATGTTTGCGCTCGTGCCGATGAGCGCTCCACCACATTCCTCGATCAGGCTCCTAGCCGTCTTATGATTCGGGACTCGCAGACCGACTAGAAGGCTATCACCAGTGATCCTTGCTGGGAATTCGCTGCGTGGTCGCACCACTAGGGTTAGTGGTCCAGGCCAGAATCTGTTCGCGAGTACCGCCGCCGTGCCAATAATCTCTCCAAATTTCTCAGCGTCTTTGAGAGAACTTACGAGAATCGGGAGTGAATCCTTGATACGTTCCTTGGCCTTGACAAGTCGATCGACCGCGTCCGCGTCGAATGGGTTGCAGCCTAGACCATATACCGTATCTGTTGGATAGGCGATGAGGCGTCCTTCTAGGACGAGCCTTGCAGCTTCCTTGATATCACCGACGCTTATTCCAACTATCCTAGTCATCAGCGCCCTGGGCTATCGTCTTTGGGGACGCTTATATCCAGTCCATTAATCGGTGCCGCCGAACCATGCAGCGGTCTAAGTCTGTCATCATAGTTCATGGGGGAGCAGGTGACTGGCCCTCTGACCTTCACAAGCAAGGATTGAACGGCGTACGGAAAGCTGCTGGCCGCGGCTTCCGAATATTGTCCAGTCGAGGCTCTGCCATCGACGCGGTCGAGGCTGCGATTGTAGCTTTGGAAGACAACCCGGTCTTCAATGCTGGAAGAGGCTCGACACTCAACCTGAGGGGTGAAATTGAGACTGATGCTGCGATCATGGACGGCAAAACGCTCCGCGGGGCGGGAGTCGCCCTGTTAAGAGACATCAAGAATCCCATCAGAGCAGCGAGGATGGTCTTCGAAAAGACTGATCATGTTCTCATTGCAGGCCCTGCAGCTAGAGAGCTTGCAATAGCGAACGGACTAGCCAAGGGGAATCTGCGAGTTTCTAAACGTGTGATGGCCTGGAAGGAAGGATTGCGAAAGCTGAAGAGCAAGAAGGCGCCTTACCTTTCGAGAACGAGTCCAGAGATCATCGAGCATTTTCTCGTCAAATCCTCTGACACGGTTGGCGCCCTTGCCCTTGATCCTGATGGAAACTTGGCTGCGGCCTGTTCCACTGGCGGAGTTTCGCTTAAACTCCCTGGGAGGATCGGGGACAGCGCGATTCTTGGCGCCGGTCTCTACGCTGATAATAGTTCAGGGGCAGCGACCGCTACAGGGATCGGAGAACAAGCTATGAGGCTAGTGATCTCGAAAGCCGCGTGCGATCTGATGAAACGTGAGAATGCTCTCTCAGCAGCAACTAAGGCGATCCGCCACTCCACCAAGAGGTTAGGCTTGGGAACCGGTCTGCTTACTCTGGATCGGAGTGGTCGCTACGGCGTGGCGCATAATACTCCTCACTTATGTTGGGCGGCAAGAACAGTCGACGGGTCGACAGAGAGAATGTTCGGGACGCGGGTGAAAGGGTAAGTTCTGGGAAGGCTTTTAAGCCGCCATCGTTTCGCGCGAACTCAGTTTTCACATGAACAATATTCACTGGCCCATCAGTGCGAGCGAGGAGTGGGGTGAAGACGAGGATTGGGGTGGCGATGACGAGTGGGGAGAGGATGACGACTGGGGTGGCGGCGATGATGGCGGCGGCGAAGACAACTAGTCTTCCGATAGACGCCATTAGACGATGAGATCCTCGAGATCCTCGGATTTCTGTTTCTTGATCTGTTTCTGCCCTATAGCTTGCGAGGTAACACGAATTCTATGACAGTCTCATCTTTCGGAAGAGGTCTTAGCAGGATTGAAAATGAAAGTTCAACTTCGAAAAATCAGAGCAATCTCCATACTCGTACTCGGACTAATGATGATTCTCGCTTTCGTACCAAAGACCACAAACGCGGCTACTGTAACAAGTAGCGACTTTCAAGGGCAGAGCTTCAGCAAGGTCGTCGACTGGTATGACTACGTGCGACAATACGCGGCTGCCAACGGCTACAATGCCACGGCAATTCAGAACGAGCACGCCTACATCTTCGCCAACTATGTCAACGTGGGAGGTTTCCAACTCTTCTCAGCAGGTCTCGTCAACGCAACCCACAACGGACAGTTCGTAACGATTCCGCTCCAGACGTTCTTTGAACACTTCAAGACCCCCGGGGGCAAGGATGCGATAACCGCGTCAAGTTTCATCAGCCTAGTTGGATTCAGAGAGAACAGCACTAGCGACGTGTATCCGAACTCGCCGGACAGAGGCGACGAAGTCTACGCATCCTTCAGCCTCGGAGTCAACCTGTCGGCTCTTCCAAACCACAAGCCCTACGTCGCAACATCCCAGATCATACCCTTGACCTCGACCGATAGTAATCATTGGTCGTGGGGGCTCAAGTATACTAATCTCAACGCGATCTGGTGGAAAGTTAACCCGGACCCGCTGTTCCCGAGCTATGATGCGCTCGCTCCCCGGGGGTTTGCGCAGTACTCTGAATTGACGTTCAACTATGCCTTGGCGATTGATCCGACGGCGAGGACCGCGACTCTCACCACGAGCTACACGATTGGCCGGATGACAGACCTCTACATCCTGACCACAAGGCCAGCCATCCATCTCAACTCAACCGGAACCTACAATCTCAGTGGAACCCTAAACAGCACTCAGACAATCTACCAGTATCTAACAGCGAAGCAGTTCAAGTTGTCCGTAGTACTCTCCCAGAAAGCAATCATCGCGGGAACATCAACTACTGACAAGGATGACTCCGGAGCCAGCGTCGACAACGACAATTCGACAGACGTGACCCATACCGGGGTCAACACAGCCGCGAGCGACGGGGAACGAGCCTTCCGGGCAGACTTCGGCGTCAAACCACAATACAACCTTTACAACTACACCAAGGATCCCAATGAGGCCAGCTACACTTCTCTGAACGTCACAACACGGACCGTCAACCGAAACGGTTGGGGAGGAAACCCACTCTTCTGGTTCCAGAACACCTTCATGGGATTCCTACCACTCTTCATCGCCCACGTTGATCCCGGACTCATACAACAAGCCAAGACGGGCATGGCAAACATCATGGTCACAGACTACCTCTACATAATCAGCTATCCAACATGGAACGGATACAGGATCGTCAACGACCCAGCTTACACCGCGTACTTCCAGCCCGCCAGCAACCTAGGCTTCCTCACAGCCATATTCATCGCAGTCGCAGTCGCCGCCGGAATCGGAGGAGTCTTCGCATTCCTATTCAGACGCAGACGCACCGCAAGCATAGCCCTGACCGGAACACCCGGTCCGGCGCCAAACCAGCCACCCGGCCCCGTAGCAGGTCCGCCAGGTCCAACACAATAGTCCCTTCCCCATCCCTTCTCTCTTCCCCCTTTTCGTTCAGTCAGGAGACAACAGGCTAAACTTCCCCACAGCGACTTCGAACCCATGGGAACATGGATTCTTCCTACCCGGCAGTAGAAGCGGAGAATCTTAGCAAATTCTACGGACGAGTTCAAGGCCTCAACAATCTCTCGATGACTGTAGGAACCGGAGAGGTTCGAGGCCTCCTCGGGCAGAACGGGTCAGGCAAGTCAACACTTCTGAAGACGCTAATCGGCCTGATACATCCCTCATCGGGATCGGTGAGAGTGCTCGGGGTCGACGTTCAGAAGGCTCCGATCGAAGTCCGCCGTCTCGTCGGATATGTCCCGGAATCACCGAGGCTCTACGAGTTCCTCACCGCGACGGAGTATCTAGACTTTGTAGCGGACGTCAGAGGCATAAGTTATGATGAGAAGAGGGAGCGGATCACTCGACTCATAGAGTCGCTGGATCTAGAAGGCAAGCAGGGCGAGACAATCACTGGCTACTCGCAAGGCATGAAACAGAAAGTCGCGATCATGGGCGCGATTCTTCACCACCCGAAGATATTGTTGATGGATGAGCCGCTCAACGGATTAGACCCGAAATCGGCGCGAGTAGTCAAGGAACTTATCCATAGTCTTGCAAGAGACGGCGTCACTACTATCTTCAGTACTCACGTGCTCGAGATTGCAGAAGCGATCTGTGACCGACTCACAATACTCCAAAACGGCCATGTCCTTGCGGAAGGTACCGCAGAGGAGCTGCGAGAAAAGGCCGGTCTATCGAACTCAGGTCTCGAAGACGTCTTCCTCAAACTTACAGGGACCAAAGGAGTAGAAGACATCGTTGAGGCTCTCCGGAGATGAGAATCCGCGTACTGCTCAAATTTGCTAAGATTCTGATGCTCTCACGTCTACGCAATACTCGGAGCAGTTTTCTTTCAAACGGCCTCACCAACCGGCCGATTCTCATCGCGGTGATAGGCTCGATAATGTTCGCGGCTGGCGTAGGTTTCGGAACTGCTACTGTCTCCTTCCTGGAGCGTGCGGGTGCGGGTCCCGCGGATATTAGCCAGATCGTCGAGACGATCTTCGGCGGAATCCCCATCTTTCTGATAGGTTTTTTCTTCACAATGGGTCTCCTTTGGGAGCTTAACGCTTCCTCAGAGTCCGAGTCCGCCGACTCGATAAACTGGCTCCCAATCTCGCCATCAGAATACGTCTTCGCGTCCACGATCTCAACCACCTACACATACTCCCCCCTGGTACTGGTTACAGTTGGCTACAGTCTCCCAATCGGAATCCTGACCGGACACACGGCTGCCTTCGCTGTACTAGTCGTCGCTAGCGCCACTGCAGCCCTCATCGGCTCGGTCACGGTTGAAATTCTAAGATCTCTCCTCGCTCGCGCGAGTACAGCCTTCAACATGGTAGGCGGACGTTTGATGATCTTCCTCCGAATTCTCGGCGTAATATTGATCCTGCTTTTCACACAGACCCTTTTCAGCGGATTCCTCATCATACGAATCATCAATTCCGTCTCAAGTGCGAATGCTGCGACCAATCTCGTACCATTGCTCTGGCCTACACTAAGCATCACAAGTATTCTAAGATCCAACCTCTTGAGTTCAGCCTATTTCCTGCTGCTCAGCTTAGGATTTCTCGCATTTCTCGCCTCCTCTGCGCTCGCTCTTAGGTCAAAGTTCTGGGTATCCACTCCTCCATCTCTTCACTTCTCAGACAGCGGAACGATATCTGGTGTCAGCAGACTCAGAAAAATCGGCGTCAGCGTAACATCGCTGGCACTTGTGAAGCGTGAAATTCGTTCGGCGACCCGAAGAAAAGAGATAGTTCGCTTGATGGCGATTCCGATAATACTCCCGGTGATGATCTCTTTTCCCGCTCTCTTTTCGCCCGCGCCAACTACTAGCGTTGCGTCAGGGTTGATCAGCCCTTTATTCCTAGCCGCCCCACTTCTCTTCGGCGTAGGTCTCGGAACCTTGTTCCTTGGAATGACCTCGATAGGTCAAGAGGGAAAGAGACTGTGGAATCTGAGTTGTTTGCCCATCGAAGCTCGGTCAGTTGTGACGAGCAAGATTCTCTTTACGTCGCTAATCTCCACAATAGGCCTCGTTCTGGGGCTAGGGCTTACGGTATTGTTCTTTCAGGTATCGGTTCTAGACGCGCTAACGTTCATCGGAGTGGGGATTACGCTCGTGTTAGCAGAAGCGAGTCTGGGAGTTGCGATCGGTAGTCGCTACCCTGATTTTTCAGATGGCCCTCGGCCCAGGTTCGTGACGATAATCGGGTCGATCATCGGCGCGTTTCTAGGAGTCGTAGTAATGCTGTTGATGTCACTACCTCTACTCTTCCTGCTTCTAGCGAGAGTCTTTCTTTTGCTGCCATTCTCGCTTCTACTATCATTTCTCCTCGGTGGAATGTTAGGTCTCATCTTTGCTCGAGTCAGCTACTCCGTGTCAATCCGCTTGGTTGATGGCATTTTGAGAGAGCTTCCGAACTAGCTGGAGCCATCTATCTGCTCCTGTGAAAGTCACAGCAATTGCTGCGTTCATGTTCTTGACTCTCTGACTTGAAGGTTTCACCAAACGTTAATATTTACTCCTGAGCGGATTCTTAACGCGATCAATTGTAAACGGGTTCTAGGTGTTCTTAGAGCCGGTGTGCTGTGGGTCGCATCTCGAAAAAAAAGAGAGTGTGAAAACAAAATATGGAATTGTCGGATGAACCGAAGTCGTGGGTTGAAGAAGCCCGTAATAGAGTGAAACGAATCTCTGACCTAGATCCGAGAGACAGGTTAGACATCGTGTACGGTATCGGTCTCTGCTGCTCTACCCTCGCGAAGAGCATGCAAGGATGGATGCAGTGGATCGGGAATCTGTCGCTGAAAGATTTCGAGCAACGAGAGTTAGAGGAGATCTTCGGTATTATCAAGAAGGCGACTGTGCAGCTGATGGAGCTCGACATCGACAAGACCTCGAAGTATGAGGAGTCTCACGGGCTGCGCCAGAAACCGGTCGGCCGAGAAAACCGACTAGTCAGCTAGTCCGTAAAGACTAAACTCTACGCTCTCACTCTGCCGATCGGTTGTCTTTGCAGCCGAAGGCAAAAAGACGAATTGTCGTTATTGCAGAATTCAGCATCCATCCCATCGGGGCTGGGACGAGTGTCGGACGGTACGTCAAGGAAGCGATTCACTCACTCTCGAAGGTTCCCGGACTGACCTTTGATGTCACACCGATGTCGAGTGTCCTTGAAGCGGAAAGTGTCGGGACGATTTTGGAGGCGGTTGAGGCCTCACACCTCGCTCTAAGATCAATGGGAGCGAAGCGGATCTCGTCCAGTCTCCGAATAGACGAGCGTCTAGATAAACGACGAAAGATGAGTGACAAAACTCGCGGACTGAAATGCCTCACTAAGAGTAGGCCTTAGCGAGCAGCCTTCCAAAGAGCACTCGCGCGTCCTGGGAGAATAATTGTTGGTCCCTTTTTTTGGTGGAGTTGTCTCGCCGGCTGGGATGTTTCTCGGCGAGGATTCGCGTTTTCAACGCAGAATGGGCTTGAACCGTGATCTCGAAACGGTACTGTCACCCCAAGGCTGAAGCATGGAATAAGCGTGGTCACTGGATCGCCTTCCCCGATTTCTGATCAGGGCTTGTTCTGCGCGATTTTTGCATAGCCAAGGGTCTTACGTAGAACGTAGAGGAACATACTCTCAGTCAGCTTACCCGTCTGAGTATTTCGTGGGCTAGGATGATAGGAACATACGATTACAGGGATCCCCTCGCCAAGCTTCAACACTCTGCCATGTGCAAAGCCCGGGGACCTTGGCTTCAGATTGTACTTGTTCTGGATCATCTGCATCACAGCCTTGAAGGCGAACTGTCCCAGGCAGAGTGCTGTCTTCAGATCTTTCAGTGAGCGTATTTCGCTAGCAAGATAGCTGGCGCAGTTGGACATCTCATCCTTTGTGGGCTTGTTGTCGGGAGGAGCACACTTGACCGCGGCAGTCACGTATGCATCCTTCAGCCTCAAACCGTCGTCTCTACTCTGTGACGTGGGCTGGTTCGCAACACCTACCTTGTAGAGAGCCTTGTAGAGAAAATCCCCGCTCCGATCACCCGTAAAGACCCGGCCTGTCCGGTTCCCCCCATGCGCGGCTGGAGCTAGACCGACAATCAACAATGAAGCGTTTGGGTCCCCAAATCCTGGAACGGGCCTACCCCAGTACTGCCAGTCCAAGAACTCCCTTCTCTTCTTACGAGCGACCTCTTCTCGATACTCAACAAGGCGCGGGCATCGTCGACAATCGACCACCTCATTCCGGACATTGAGCAGCAGACTTGCAGAGGACAGACTCGAACCTGCTATTTCTTGGGTTGCTGGAATTTCCAGGCGTCTAGATCCTCATGGATAGCCGAAACCCACGCCAGGGCTAGCTGTTCCGGAATAGTAAGGAGAACCTTTCCGATATGCTTGCACAACTGGCGAGTCTCGATCGCACGTTCCCAATCCCCGCAGTCGTGCAGGATCGTCTTTGACGCCATGTCCATACTGAGATTGTAGTCTCTGATCTTCGCTTTGATGGTTTTCAGGTTCGCCTCTTTGACCTTCACATCATCATCTGGTATTGTGAATGATCTAGCTAGCCGCGTCTCGCCCATCACTGTCCCTAGGAGATCAACCAACCTTGCCCGCTCTACTCCTCCTCTGACAAATTCGCCAAGACCAACCGGCTTCTCCTTGGCCTGTTTCAGGTGCGCTCTCGCGCGCTTGAGTGCTTCTTCCTGGGCGGGTGAGACCTTGTCAAGCATTTTCAGTATGCTAAGAGCGTTCTCGACGGCGTATCCATGAAAGTGGTTGTTGAAGTAGCCATATGTGGTCTTAACTGAATCCTCGACCTCCTTCACCTTCGGCACCCAATCCTCCAATTCCTTCTCAGTGTAGTGATAGTCGTACCATGGTCTCTGGCCGTGTCCGTGCCAACGCACGTAGGCAAAATCAGCCGTCACGTGAATTTCGGGCGGTAAGAGCGGCTCATCAACTATCGTGTAGGCGATGTTGTACTTGGATAGTGTCCTCCAGGTCTCGTCTCGCATCCAGGACTTGTGGCGGAATTCAATGGCATACTTGAAACCGTGAGGCAGCAGGGAGAGAAATTGTTCGAGATGGTCAGAATCATACTTGTATCTTGGAGGAAGCTGAATCAGCAAGCAGCCTAGCTTCCCGCTGTTGTTCAAAGGCAGCATCAGATTGGCGAACTTGTCAAGCTCATCCTCAATCGGTTTTCCAAGTGCGTCGAGGAGCTCGTGGGTTACTGTCTGTGGAAGTTTGGCGTTGAACACAAAGTTCCGGGGGGAGTATCGGTCCCATCCTAACACCATTCCTTCTTTCGGAAAGGCGTAGAACGTCGAATCGATCTCGGCCGTCGGGAATATTTTGCTGTAGAACGCAAGCTTGCTCTCGGTTGAGGTTGGGTAGAACACGCCCACCCATTCGGAATACGACCAGCCGGAGGTCCCTATCAGGAAACGGGTGTTCGCCAACCTCTATCCTTAGTAACCCGGATTGGAATGGATTCTTGAAGATATGTCTCAACTCCTGATTGGAGCTGGAGGCTGGGCCTACTTCCAGGTCCCAGGAACCAATAACCTCGAAGCATATTCTCAAGCGTTCGACTTTGTCGAATTGAACAGCAGCTACTACGAACTACCGGCCTACTCCTCAGTAGCTGAATGGCGAAAGAGAGTCCCAGCACACTTCCGTTTTTCCGTGCGATGCCCACGGATCATCGTTGATCATTACGGCCTGAAGCTTCTCCCCGGAGCCCGCGGTCTCGTAGAGAGACTCAAAGAAGTTTGCAGACAGCTTGAAGCTGAGGTCATGACTGTTCTGATCAGCGCCAGTTCAATCATCGGAGAGAGCGAACTAGCTAAGAGACTCGGCGATTTTCTAGGAGAATTCAGCGTAGATAGTACAGTTGTTGCGGTTGAATTCAGAGGGAAGAGACCCTCCGACGATGTTTTCGATATTATGAAAGAGTTTGGAGCGATCCACTCGGTCGACCTCTCGAATAGCGAGCCTCAGTATGAGGGAAGAGTGTTGTACAGTCGGTTGTTTGGAAAGGGAGAAGGGAACATTTACGAATTTGACGACGGAGAGCTGAGAGAGATTGCCAAGAAAGCCTCCGCCCCCAAGTTCGAGAAAAGCATCCTCGCGTTCCACGGAGTTCGAATGTACCGGGACGCGGGTCGAGTAAAATCATTCATCGATAAAGGATACTTCCCGAAGATAACAGGCGGAGTCGGACCAGACTCGATCCGAGAAATACTCAGCGAAGACGCCCGATTTCCAACGACCAAGTCTCGGCTCTTGAAGGATCAAGGATGGAAGGTCTTCCAGGATACCGGCGAAGTTAGAAAGATCTCTACCGTTCTAGACAGGCTACCTGAGGAGAACTTCAACAGCCTTGACGATCTAATGGCAGAGCTTCAAAGGCACTAGGCCTCGTTTTGCCTGAGAGGAACATCTCATCTCTCGACCGGGAGATTCTTTCGAGAGGACCATTCGTGCCAGGAACCGACGTAGTTCTTGACGCTCGAATATCCAAGTGATCGGAGGGCGTAGAATGCGGAAGCAGCACGAGCTCCACGATGGCAGTAAGTAACAACGGTCTCACTCCTCGTCAATCCATTCTGCTTCAGAGTTGTTGCGATTTCCGACTTTGTCTTGAATCTCTTTCCATCTTTGAGGAAGTTTGTCCACTCAAGCCATTGAGCGCGAGGGACTCGCCCCTGGCGCGGGTCGCAGTCTCGACCCTTTTTGCCAGTGAACTCTTCTTCACTGCGTACGTCCAAGATTTTGGCAGACCGAGCCGAGCGAATCTCGTCCGCGGTTGCAAGTAGTTTTGGGACAGGTCTTACTCGGAACGTCCTGTGATCTGGGTTTTCGGATCTTGTTTCAGTGGGTAGGTGAGACTTGCGCCAGGCTTGGAATCCTCCTTCAAGGAGGAACACTTTGCGCGCTCCCGCATATTCGAGCATCCATCCGACTCTTGCGGCTCTCATTCCGAAGCTTGATTCGTAGACAACAACTGTCTCTCGCCCCGTTAGTCCCAGATTTCCGAGTATGCGAGCGAGATCGTCGTGGAATTTCTGAAGACCCTTCCGGTCTGTTCCGGGAACGAAATAGTGGAATAGGTCCGCGTGCACCGCTCCAGGTATGTGGGATTTGAGATAGGACTGTCGTGTTCTCGCGTCCAGAATTGCTAGGCTTTTCGAGCGTAAGTGACTGTTTAGCCAGTAGGTGTTGACGCTGACTTTCAGTGTCTTCGCTGGTCCTCGACTATTCAGGCTTCAGAATCTGGACTTCTACCGGAGCGAGCTGTTTGAACTTTTGTGCGTCCTGTTCAGTTCCCACTATTACGCCGTAGTGCATCGGTATTGCCACTTTCGGCTCGACCATTTTCACGGCTTGAGCCGCTTCGTCCGCCGTCATGACGTAGGTCCCACTCACTGGGAGAAGCGCTACGTCTGGTTTCAGACCTTTCATTTCTGGGATCGCATCAGTGTCACCCGCATGGTAGACTCTAACACCTTTGATTCCGATGATGTAGCCGGCTTTTCCGTCCTCCTTGGGATGGAAGACCTTTCCAGGCTCTCGGAACTTGTTCAAATTGTAAGCTGGGACAACATCGATTGAGACGTCTCCCACTTTGACCTTGTCTCCCGGTTTGACCGCTCTTACCTCTTTGACTTTGAGAGTGGACAGTTCTTTCTTGACGTCCGGAATGGTTACAATCGTTGTATTCTCGTTGACCACTTTCTTGATATCGTCTATTGATAAATGGTCGTAGTGTTCGTGAGTAATTAGTAGAATATCGGCTTTTTCGGACGTCGGGCGGATTTTGAAGGGATCGATGACTATCGTCTTCCCGTTCTTGATCCTGAATGAGTCATGCCCGAGCCAGCTTATCTTCAGGCCGCGATACTCGTACAAGATTCTACGATCTCGTCGATTCTGGACTTCTCGATAATTAAGTCTTGCAAGAATGATTCAGACCGTCGCCTCGTCTTTCAAGAATACGCATAAATCGCTCTCACAGCTCTGATCTAGTAATCGTTCATGTATGATGTGATAATCATCGGTTCCGGCTCAGCTGGTTATACCGCCGCTATCTACGCTTGCAGAGCGGGCCGGAAGACCCTGGTCCTTGCCGGGTCAATTCCAGGGGGCCAACTGATGATTACCTCTGAGGTCGAAAACTACCCGGGCTTTCCGGAGGGAGTGCTAGGACCCGAACTGATGGAGAAATTCAGACGTCAGGCGGAGCGTTTCGGACCCGAGATTGTATACGATGACGTGTCGTTCGTTGACTTTTCATCCAGGCCATTCAAGATCGCAGCTGGTGGAAAGACCTACGAGGGGAAGAGCGTGATTGTCGCCACCGGGGCCAACGCCAAGTGGCTCGGCTTACCATCGGAGACCAAGTTCAGGGGAAGAGGCGTCTCCAGCTGTGCAACCTGTGACGGATTCTTCTTCAAGGGAAAGGACGTTGTGACTGTTGGAGGTGGAGATACCGCGATCGAAGAAGCCAATTTTCTGGCGAACATCACGAACAGTGTAACGGTGGTTCACCGGAGGGATATGTTGCGAGCTAGCAAGATAATGCAGGAAAGAGCCTCCGCGAATCCGAAAATCCGTTTCATCTGGGATTCAACCGTCAAAGAAATTACGGGAGACGACAAAGTGACAGGCGTCCAACTTCACAACCTCAAGAGTGGAAAGGACAGCCACGTAAAGGCTGAAGGTGTATTCGTCGCAATAGGTTACGAACCAAACACCGAGTTCTTGAAGGGCAAGGTCGAACTCGATTCCCAAGGATACGTTGTAACCAGGAAGGACACGGAAACGAGCGTTCCAGGAGTCTTCGCCGCGGGCGATGTACGGGATCACAAATACAGGCAAGCAATCACAGCAGCAGCGGACGGATGCAAAGCCGCGATTGACGCAGACCGATTCCTAGTAGAACACGTTAAGACTTAGAGTCGTTCTGACAACTTGAAGTGCACGAAATGCGATCTCCAACTCGATTTCGTAGGTCGCTACATTGTCCGCGAGGATTTTGAAGCCGGAGCTCCTGCTCAGATTCGTGACATGGAGGTCTGGCAGTGTGATGTCTGTAAGACTTACTATGAGGCTAGTATGAGCGGTAAGCCTGTCCCGATAAGGTTCATGCAGAGCCTATTCAAACGATTAGAGTGAGGCTCCTTCTAGTTCTACGTCTTTTCCAACATATTCTCTGGTCTTCATTTCAGCCTGTTTCAAAAGTTCAATCATACGCTTGTTCACTGCTTCTGTCATCGAGGAGGCAGATCTCATCTTCTCTTGAACCGTCAGTTCCTCTAGCCTCGTCTCTTCGATCCTCGACAACAACGCCTTCCGTCGTTCGTAAATGTCCTTACAATCCGCTCTGCGCAGAAGTTCGCGCCTTCTCGCCAGCAATCGTCTCCCTTTCTCCTGTTTCTCCACCAGATGAGGAGTGCCGATCAATTGGTTCAACTGGACTGATACTCTGCCAGTCTTTTTGGGCTTGAAACCCATCTTCCCGGAATCAATAGCCTTCTTCATGCTCTCCAAAATCCTTGCCAAGTATTCGCCGGTCGACTTGGATAGGAAACTCTTGTAGGGAGATTTGACGAATGCGGACAAAGCTTCTCGTTCATCTGACCCTAGTGGATATTCGCCACGTTGCGCTAGATCTGCAAGTCTACGCAGGGGTCTCTGAAGGTGCGCAAGGGTCTCGGCTCGAAATGCGCGACTCTCCTTACGAAGCTCCTTCTCGATATCCAAGACTTCTCTAAGATCGCTATCGGTCTCCAACTGGCTAATCTTAGAGGTCAGTTCTGACTCGGACGCATTCAATCGTCCGAGCTCTTTGTTTACCGCACCCATTTCGGTAGCCTTCTCATCCAGTTCCCTTCTCGCGGTCTTGATGCTTTCGAAAATTCCTGTCATCGTTCTCGCCCTTTGGAGTTTCGCGCCTTCACCCTCGAGGAACGTGGCGAGTCTGTCGCCGCTTTTGGCTATGCGATCTAGCGATCCCCCAAAAGATCGCATGTCAAGAATGTAGAAGCCTGAAAGTTCTCGCGCGGTTGAGTCCCGGAGGTCCCTAATAGATCGGCTCGCGACCGAGAGACTGTCTTTGACGATCCTGAGAGATTCCCAGCTCGTATCGTTGGGAATTACGATCTCCTTCACCCTGGCCGCTGCTTCATGTGCCCCATGCCCGATGAGCCGTGCTGCTCGGTATGATGCGGCATCCTTCTTTGTTGCCATGTCTCTATCGCCCTTCTTCCCTAGGTCTTCGTAGAAGCTCCCTGCTTCGCTTACAGCCCTCTTCGCCTCGTCGACCAGTTTGGCGGCTTTGGTTCTGGTTGAGCGCAGTTGGTTGTCTAATTCGTTAGAGATCCAGGGCCCGTATTCTTCAATCGTCAGTCTCAATTCAGTTAACCGGAGGAGTCTACCTGATCTCCTCTCGTAGGTTAATGGTTACCGTGTCGATGGTTTGCTCTGCGCGCTGTTTGCGGCGTACTAGGTCGGCATTGAGAGATTCGTAGAGGTCCTTAGAGATCTTTCCGCTGCGGTATTGGTTCCGGAGATCATTACTCGTGGTCTTGATGACGTTAAGTTCCACTTCGGCCCGTTCAATCCTCTTTATCATGTCCGAATAACGTCCTTCGGCAGCACCCAACTGATCTTCCACTGGTGCTAGTGACCGGTCGATCTCAGTCATCCGACGATCTAACATTCGCCTCCGCTGCTTGTAATCATACCTATTCAATGCACCTCTGGCGAGATCCTCCTCCATCTTGTCGGACTCGAGTCTCATAGACGACTTTTCGTCGTACAACTCGACGAATTTGGTGATGAGTTGAGATGGTGCGCCTGATATTGCGCCTACAACACCGGGTCTGCTTAGGACTGCAAGGGCCCCGGCGGCCAATGCGGCTTCTACAAGTGTGATCCAGCTGAGCGGACTTAGGCTGGCCCAGAATGGGTCCAACTGATAGGTCATTGAGAAGCCTAGGCTACTGACAGGAGTGACTGGTGAGGCTAGGAGAGAGATCTGATTGCCGGAAATCTGAGGCACTTGACCCGTTAGCGAATTTAGTCTGAAGCCCGAGGGAGTAACGATCTTCGTCTGAAGGGACGGCGCGTAAAACTGCACGTTGTTGAACAGGGCAAAGTTGACTGTGAAAGTTCCAAGGGAGCTGGTGGATAGGTAAGTGTTCGGTGACAGGGTGTACGATATCTTAGCTTTGAATGCCTGGCCGAAAGGCACAGAGCCGAAGAAAGGAGAGAACGTCACCGTGGTTGTGCCGTCTGGGTTGGCCGTAATTGTGGGAGTCCTCGCGGGCTGATCAATTTGTAGCCCTAGGACATAACTTTCGGTGATGCTCGAGACGCCCTTGGGCACGGAGAACGCAACTGACGATAGAGTTGGACCCATATTCGTAACATTGTAGCTGTCCGTTACCTGCAGCGAGCCTGTTGGAGAGATCTGGATCAGCCTGCCAGCGGAGACATTTAACAAGTTTTGAGTTGCGGAAGAGGAGAAGCTAACTTGCCACACGGTGGCGTTGAAAGAATTGATTGAGGCAAGACTCGACGTACAGACGGAAGAGGCACAAGTCACTGTCCTGTTCGCCGGGAATGGAATCTTCACGGATTGCCAATCGCCTGTCTTCATGGAAAGAGCGCTGGTCGCGTTGTACGTACCGTCCACTAGTGGGTACGGGCTGGCTGCGAAAATAAAGCTGTTCGCGCCCGCGCTATAGGTCAGCAGACTAGAGTAGACGGTAGTCAAGTTGAATTGGAACTTTCCATTTACTGCCGTCGGAAATGCGACGTCTAGTGAAGTGTAGCTTTGACCCGCGGCGGGATGCCCTGACGGAATTGTCATCCGACTCGAGGAAACTTGAAGGTTAATCCCGCCGCCCAGAGCCGTTGCACTTCGAAGGTTGCTGCTCACATTTGCCGGGATGCCTATGGCGAGATGAGAAATCTGGGCGTTAGTCACAGTCAAGTTGACAACGTCGCTGGCAATAGTAACTCCCCAGGGATTGGTCGATATCGTCCGCTGTATCACAACCGAGCAGGTGCTCGGCGTGCATCCTGAGACTGCCTTAACCGGTATTGGCTGAAGAACCAGAACGAGCGCAAGTAGTAGCAGTACAGCGAAGAGGGCTCTCATCAGTTGGAACCATTAGTCGAGCTCGAATTTGGAGTGCGAGACATGACTTCCCTACTTATTAGTTGCTCCGATTGGTAAACGCCTACTCAAGGTCTGCGGATGAAAAGTATACTGGTGACTGGAGCCGGCGGAAGTGCCGGCCACAATGTGTGCTGGAGTCTAAGAGTCAGCAAAGACGGACGATCATTGGTACTCACCGGCTCCGATGTAGACCGGACAAGTCTCGAACTGAACATGTGGTTGGACTACTCCTTTCATCTTCCCGGCGCTCATGAACGCGGCTATGTCGCCGCTCTGAACAAAGTGATTGAAAATGAAAAAGTGGAGCTGATCATGCCGCAGCCCGACCCTGAAGTTGAGCGAGTATCCTCAGAGCGTGCAAGAATTAAGACGAGAGTATTCCTTCCGGACACCCAGACTGTTTCCACATGCCTTGACAAGTTCGCTGCATTGTCCCGTTGGCATGAAGCCGGACTCCGAAGCAAGCCAGTACCCATCTCTCAGAACGATCCCTCAGTGTTGAATAAGATTCGACAGCTCGACTATCCATGTTGGATTCGAGCACGAGAGGGAGCGGGAGGCTTGCTAAGCTCCAAGGTGACAAGCCCAAGCATTGTCGAACATTGGGTCCGATTCCATTGGGACCAAGGAATCGAAGCGAACTTCGTTGCGGAAGAATATCTCCCGGGTAGAGACTATTGCTTCATGTCCCTCTGGAATAGCGGCGGCTTGGTGACCTCTATGATTCGAGAGAGGCTAAGTTGGGTTGGACACCGATTAGTAGGGTCGGGAGGCACGTCGAAGCTTAACCGGGTTGTTCACTCAGATATTGTCAATAAGAAGGCGTTGGATGCGATACGAGCAGTTTCGAAGAAGCCTCACGGTATTTTCTGTGTCGATCTAAAAGAGGACGCAAAAGGTGTCGCTTGTCCGACTGAAATCAACTGTCGATTCACAACCAACGTTCACTATCTTTCGCTTGCTTCAATAAAACTTGGGCATCCCGAATGGAACTTTCCCTGGATCGCAGCCAAACTAGCCTTAGAAGAGGAGATTCCGGATTGCGCAAAGACAGACGCGCTTCCAGATGATTTGTGGTTCACGAAGAATACAGACATGGGATTCACGATGGTTCGAGGGAATCACTGGAAGGCCGCCGAAGTCTTCTGAGAGGGTCTCTATCTTGCTCGTCTGTGGAAGTAGAGCCTTACCTGGCGATCCCAGATGAAAAGCCAAGCGACCGACAGGATGAGGGCTATAAGCGCCTTTACAGCCGCGTCGAAGTAAAGGTCAAGCGACAAGCTCGGGTTCAGAAGGTTGAGCGGTGCAACGAATTTCGTTAGGACACCAAATCCAAGAAGCATCAAACCCCACTGCGTGACAAACACAACTAGCTCGTAGCCGACAGCCCGACTGTTCATAGCATCACTCCGGTGAGTAGAAGAGTGATCACCGCCAGGCTCGTCGAAGTCAGGAAGAGCATCCATATCGTGGAAACAATTTCATTCTCGGTAGCTGGACGACCTATGAGCAGAGTTCTTACCAAAGTCAGAGGTGCACGAGGATCCTCAGAATCAGCGAGTCTGCCGTCCGGGAGGAGCTTTGTTGGTTTAGATGTCAGTTCCCTGTGCTCGGTGAACCGTCGAATTCTGGAGAGGAAGAAGAAGGAGTTCTGAATGTTGGGAAAGATTGCGACAATGCTCGCGATCTCAGTCTTCCCTAGAATGGCTAGCGCGCCTATAGACGCGCCGATCGACAGTTGACCGACGTTCCCCGCAAACGCCCGCGCTGGGAAACGGTTGTAATGCAGGAATCCGAGCAGAGAGAACATCAGGCTGGCGTAGAGAAAGATGGGCAGCGAACCAGCTCCGGTGAGCAGTGAGCCGATTAAGAGTCCACCTGCAACTATCGAAATCCCGCCAGCCATCGAACCATTGAGAGGGTCCAGCATGTTAACGGTATTCGATGTTACGGAGACCGCGACGAGTATCGTTAGAGGATAGATTACCGGGAGGTGGTAGCTTCCAAACAATGGAACGTGGAGAGTTGAGGCATAGATCTGACCCGGAAAAGCTATCCCCAGAATCAAGAGAGGCAAGCCACAAAGAAGGGTGAGGAGGGGCTTGAAGATTCCCCGCATCTTTAGGCGATCATCTACAGCGCCTACAAGTGCTGCAAGCCCAACGACGAGAGAGTAAGCGAAAAGTGCGATCGAACTCGCTCCCCCTGTAAGGGCGTAGATTGTGGCGAACAGGATCAGCGTTATTGGAACCGCTGCTCCTACCATCTCCGGGACCTTGGGCCGGTTGAGCTTATGGACGTCGATTCCGGTTATTCCATGCTTGGTATTCCAGTACATGAAGAACTTAGTGAGAACCAGGGCTACTGGGAATGAGCCTAGGGCAACCAGAATTGCAATCGTGTTCGCCCCCAGCGACGGCATGTTGGGCACCAGCCGCATTTTGGAGTATAAAGCAACATTGTGCTGAACGAAGGGTTATCAGTAGTTTTGATCCCGCGCACCGGAGATAGTATTGGCTCAAACCGGCCACCCGTTCATTCCCAATTCAAGCAATCAGCTCAGAACGAGCATGCTGAAGACGATCGGAATCGAGTCGCTCGACGAACTCTATTCCGACATTCCGCGAGAAGTCAGATTGGACCGACCGTTGAAGGTGGATGGATTTCCTTCTGAACAAGAGGTCCGCTCGCACGTTGAACAACTCTTCAAGGAGAACAAGTCTGGGTCGGACTACAATTCTTTCCTAGGCGCGGGAATCTACAACCATTACATTCCAGCCGCAGTCAAGCACATAGTATCCAGGACGGAGTTCCAGACCTCATACACACCCTACCAGGCCGAAATCTCCCAAGGTCTTCTACAATCACTCTTCGAATTCGAGTCCATGATCCGTGACTTGACGGCAGTCGATGCCGTGAACTCGTCCCTCTACGACGGGTCGACCGCTCTTGGAGAAGCTGCAAGGATGGCTGTTCGTGCGACAGGAAAATACAAGATCATCGTCCCGAGAAACCTGCATCCGGATAAGCTATCGGTGCTTCGAAACTACACCGAGCCCGTCGGAATAAGAGTCGAAGCTTTCGCTTACCACAAGGAGACAGGAGGTCCAGACATCGACGATCTCCAGTCGAAGCTTGATCGTGAGACCGCAGCAGTTTACTGCGAAGTACCTTCATTCTTTGGAACTCTGGACGCGGAGGTAGTCAGAATCCCTTCGCTATGCCATGAGAAAGGAGCGCTCTCGATTATTGGATTCGATCCAATCTCGCTCGGTGGACTCAAGCCACCAGGCGAATACGGCGCAGACATCGTAGTCGCTGAGGGTCAGTCCATCTCATCAGAGATGAACTTCGGAGGTCCAGGACTTGGAATAATCGGTTGCAAAGGAGAGAATCTTCTGCGGCAGATTCCAGGTCGACTCATTGGAATGACGACCACCATTGACAACACAGACAAGGCGTTCAGTATGGTTCTTCAAACTAGAGAACAGCACATCCGTCGAGAGAGAGCAACATCAAACATTTGCACGAACGAGGCCCTTCTTGGCATTGGAGCAGCGGCCTACCTTTCTCTGCTCGGACCCAAGGGTCTACACGACTTGTTCGAATCGATTCTGATAAAAACCACGTACGCGATCAAGAGACTCGAAGATTTACCGAAGTCTTCGGTTCCAAGGTTTGATGCGCAGCATTACCAAGAGTTTGTGGTCACGTTCAATCAGGCTCGAGGCATCACATCTAGGATCAACCGCAAACTCCTCCTGGCTGGCATGCATGGAGGTAAGAGTCTCGTCAAAGATTTTCCTGAACTTGGTGAAAGCTCTCTACTCTGCGTAACCGAAATCCACACAGGTGAAGCCATCGATCGATTCTCGGGTTTGATGAAAAAACTTCTGAGAGGTTAGAGGTCATGTACCATCAAGCTACCTGGGACGAGCCTCTCATAATAGAGAAGTCGCAGGCTGGTAAGAGAGGTCACAGCCCGGCAATACCTAACGAGATTGAGAGGAGAATTGCTGGCGATCTGACGAATGCCGTTCCAAGCGCTCTGCGCCGGAACGGTCTCCCGCCGCTCCCTGAGGTCTCTGAGCCCGAAGTGATTCGTCACTTTGTTAGGCTGTCCCAGGAGAACTATTCCCCAGACCTCGGAATCTACCCTCTGGGCAGTTGTACAATGAAGTACAATCCAAAATCCGCGGAGCTAGCGGCCCAAACTCACAAGCTAGAGAAGCTCCATCCTGAACAAGATGAGTCGACTGTGCAGGGAATGCTCGCCCTCCTCTATCGGTTGGACAAGATTCTGGCTGAGATTACGGGAATGAGCCGAATGTCTCTGCAGCCTGCGGCCGGTGCGCACGGCGAATACTTGGGTTGCCTGATCATTCGCTCGTATCTCCGGTCAAGGGGCGAGCTGGATAAGAGATCGGAAATGATTGTGCCGGACTCGTCTCACGGCACGAATCCTGCGAGTGCAGCGATGGCCGGATTCAAGGTGATGGTCGTCCCGTCGAACTCGGAAGGCATGGTCGACCTTGACGAACTCAAGAAGCTAGCAGGTCCGAACACGGCGGGGCTAATGATTACGAATCCTAACACGCTGGGAATATTCGAGAAGAACATTCTCGAAATCGCGAAGATCGTACACCAAGCAGGCGGCTTGCTCTACTACGACGGAGCAAACTTCAACCCGCTACTGGGAAAGGTCAGACCCGGAGACATGGGCTTCGACATTGTCCACCTTAATCTTCACAAGACATTCGCGACTCCACACGGTGGTGGAGGCCCCGGAGCGGGTCCCGTCGGGGTGACGAAGAAGCTAGAACGCTACCTGCCAGTTCCACTCATAGGGTTTGATGGAAAGAAGTACTTCTACGACTACGACGTTCCGGATACGGTCGGAAAGATCAGGGCGTTCCACGGCAACATCGGAATTCTCGTACGAGCCTACACGTACATAATGAGCCTCGGTGCCGAGGGATTGAAGACGGTTGCCGAAACTGCGGTTCTCAACACCAACTACATCTTGTCCCGGGTGCTAGCGAGCGGCACCTATGATCTTCCCTTCGCGCCGGCAAGAAAGCACGAGTTCGTTCTCAGTGCAAAGAAGCTCTACGATTCAACGGGAGTTAGGGCAATGGATCTCGCGAAGCGCATGCTAGATAAAGGCGTCCATGCGCCGACCACATATTTCCCGCAGATTGTGGACGAAGCTTTGATGGTGGAAGTTCCTGAGACAGAGAGCCTTGCCGATCTCGATCAACTAGTCGACGCTCTGGTTGGAGTGTTCCGAGAGGCTCAGACGAATCCACAGGTTGTCAGAGATGCTCCTCATTACACATCCGTCACGAGGATAGATGATGTGAAGGCATCGCACCCGAAAACTCTTACACTGCACTGGGACAATCCAGCTGTATCGAAGAGCCGCGGAGTCTCGAACGAGGAAATGTCCTCCCAAGAATCAAAATCGGGATTGACATCTCCACCTAGCAAATGATGGGCAGGAGTCCGCGCTCTGGACACGTGCGTGCTTCGCGCTACCCCAGTATGTTATATAGTAATGTGGTGCTCTGACCCATTCCGTATGCGAATCGTAATACCTCTGCTTGGGATTTGTATATATCGGAAGCAGTAGTTTCACTGCCCTTACCTTGTCCACTGAGGAAATAGTCACTCATCAACCACTCTCGCCCCACCCTTCGCAAGTTGCAATTGTTGGAATAGGAGGAGCGGGCAACAATCTCCTGAGCCAAGCGATCGATGGCGGATGTAGTCCGAGGAACTGTGTCGCCGTAAACACGGATCGTGGCCAGCTATCTGAATCGAGAGCTCAGAACAAAGTCCTCTTGGCAGATTCCCCGCAGACTAGTTCTCAACTATCAAGGCAGCGAGGCGCGCAGGGTCACTTGATGGCTTACAGGGTTGCACCTTTCACACGGGAATCCGATTTCACAATTCTATTGGCGGGTCTCGGGGGCGCGACCGGGACACTGGCCGCACCTCTAATCGCTCAATGGCATCGGAACCAGGTTAGACCAGTGGTTTCGGTCGTGGCGTTGCCCTTCATCCACGAGCGCGAGAGGCGCTTTGTGGCTCTGCGCGGATTGAAGAAGATGGTGGAAGCGTGCGACTGCACAGTTATTGTCGACAACTCAATTCAGAAACCAGCTCTTCTGAATTCAGAAAGAGTTGCGGATGAAACAGCCGCTCTGGCAGTCCGGAACCTTTCAGAGGTTGTTGTTACAGGTAGCCAGATGACTAGTCAACAGATCCTGAATATTCTCTCCTTAGGAGCCGTCGCGACTGTATGTATTGCTCCAGTCGAGTCGAGAGAAAGAGTTCAGTCCGCTGTAGTTGACGCACTTACAACACCCTCCGCTAGTATTCCACTGTCTATGGCAAGAGGAGCTGTTCTTCTATTCCGAGGAATAGAGCCGCTCAATACTGGGCAAGCGGCCCAAGCCTACGAAGCAATTGCATCTCTGGTGGGTCACGATGTTGACTTCGTCCACGTAAGCACAATGTGTCAGGCGAAATCGAGCCTGTCAATATTCCTCTCAGGATACACCTACGACATGGCACTCGGAACCGTCGAGGACCTCATCGAAGACCTATACGATATGGAATACGGCCTCGAGTCAAAGCCGACCAGAGTCGCAGTACGAATGCCACTGTACGAAATGGAGCTGGCCTAGACCACCTTCTCATCTAACAATTTTTCTGACTCTATCACTGAACCGATAAGGTCGGCCTTCAGCGGCTACTGGTCCGTTTCTTATCGCCTCTAGAACCGAGGCGACATCTCTCGAATCTGCTTCTACTATGGTGAATGCCTTTCCGATTGTTTCGGGGATATGTGAATCGCTGCCGCCAGTCTGTGGAAGATTCCTCTTCTCAGCAAAGGTCCTCGCTCGTTTCCAGGTTATGGAGTGAAGCATGCTGGCCGAGTTGATCACCTCGATCGCATCTGGCATTGTCGTAAGAACTTCCGGATTCACCGCTGAGCGAAGAAGATCGTAGGGATGGGCAACAATTGAAACGCCCCCGAGCCGTCTGATTTGGAGAATAGTCTCATCAGCGGACAGTTTTCTCGGCACCGCATCTGATACGCCTAGGCCGATAATGTGCCCATCGCGGCTGGATACTTCGATTCCGGGAATAATTAGGAGTCCCCGGGGGAGGTCTCTTGCTAGGATGTTGTGGTCTGTTATTGCGAGGCCGTCAAGGCCTCTCTCTTTGCACTTCGGGATGAGTTCGTCGGGTCGAGTGTGTGCGTCTGAGGAAGCAGTTGTGTGGACGTGTAAGTCAAGCTTCAGTTTCAGCGGTTGTCCTGCTCCGTATTTCTTCTAGCTGTGTTCGGAGTTTCTGAGCCGACACTTTGTGGAATAGCGGCTCCATAGTCCTTATCTTGGCTCCGGGTTTCACGGTTATTCCGCCTGCTAGTTTCCAGTCGGGCTTCTTTCCAAGGAATAGGCTTCGATGGATTCTCGTTGCGGTTACTGGGAGGAACGGTTGGATCTGGATTGAGATCGTTCCTACAATCTGAGCGGCTACAGCTAGGGTCTGGCCGGCCTCTGCTTGGTCTGTCTTGAATGAGTGCCAGGGTGCGTTATCGTTCAGATATCGGTTGCCCTCTCTCGCTAACTGGACAATTTGTTCGAGTGCTTCTTTCAACCGGAAGCGTTCAAGACTGTCGTCGAGACGCTTCGGGGACTCGCGAAGGATCTTGAAGATAGCTTGGTCTGTTTGTTTGTCGGCGGTGAGCTTCGGGATTTTGCTCCTGAATCTTGTGTTGATGAAAGTTATCGTTCGATGGATGAAGTTGCCTACGACATCGTTGAGTTCGGTGTTGATCTTGCGCTCGAATTCTTCCCATGTGAAATTCGTGTCTCTCTGTTCAGGTCGTAGGCTCATGAGTGCGTAGCGCCAGTATTCCGCGTCTTCCAGCTCTAGTGCTTCGTCTATCCAAACCCCGATTTTGCGGCTTTTGGAGAATCTTTGTCCTTCAAACTGGATGTATTCTGTGGAAGCAACCTCCCACGGCAGATTGTATCCTTCGTGGCTGGCGAGGAGTAGACCGGGGAAGACGATGACGTGGAAGGGGATGTTGTCTTTTCCGATAAAGTGGATGTTGCGACTAGCGGGGTCAAGCCAGTACTTTTTCCACTGGTTGGGATGCTTGTTTTTCTCGGCCCATTCTTTGACGGCGCTGATGTAGCCGAGGACTGCTTCCATCCAGACGTAGATCGTCTTGTCCTCCGCGCCCTTGAAGGGCGCGTGAATGCCCCAAGCTAGGTCGCGGGTTAAGGAACGCGGTTTGAGTCCGTCTCGTATCCAGCTTAGGCTGAAGTTTCTGGCATTCTCGGGGAGGTTCGGGTTCTCCTCAACATACTTTTTCAACTGATCTGACAGTTTGGGGAGGTCGAAGAACCAGGAGGCTGACTCCTTCATTATCGGAGTGCTGTGGTCAAGTACGCAATACGGATTGATGAGATCTTTCGGGTCTAGGACTCGGCCACAGTTGTCGCACTGATCTCCACGTGCAGGGATGTATTGGCAGTACGGACACTCTCCCTCTACGAACCTGTCTGGCAGGAAGCGCTTGTCGTTCTCGCAGTATGGTAGGATGATGTTCTGTTTGAAGACGTATCCGTTCTTGTTTAGGGTCCGATAGAATTCCTGGACGAACTTCTTGTGGACCAGACTTTCGGTCCGAGTATAGTTGTCGAATTGGATGTTGAAGGCTTTGATGCTACGGGTGAAGACCCGATGGTACTGGTTAGTTAGCTGTCGGGGTGTTATCTTGCGTTTTATTGCTTCAACTTCTATTGGAGCGCCGTGCTCATCGCTGCCACTCACCATGACAACGTCTTCGTCTTTGAGGCGCAGGTAACGCGCGTAAACGTCAGCGGAGAGAAGGTGTGTGAAGGTTCCCAGATGGGGTCTATCGTTGACGTATGGCCAGGCGCTGCAGACTACCCATCTTCCCAGTCGATATTCATCCTCCGATATTGTCCGATCTTTCTAGGTTTTGGATAAGCGTTTGCGACCAGAATATCGTTGAAATAGGCCAAGCGGGGTATTACTGTTAATGTCACTTTCAATGAACGACTATGACGCATTACTGGGTCGAGCCTTATCGAAGATTACACAGTCCACCGGCACGGGCGAGCGTTTCGAGCTCCCCATTGCTATGGTTCAGATAATAGGGCAAAGAACGATTGTTGTGAACTTCTCTGATGTTGTTGACCGGTTGAACCGTGATCCACATCATGTTTTGAAGTATTTGGCGAAGGAGATGGCTACTGCGGGGTCATATGAGGGCGGTCGTGGGTATTTCCAAGGCAGGTTTTCGCGTGAGACGATTAACCGGCTGATCAGTGTCTACTCGAACCGGTTTGTCATCTGTCCCGTCTGTCACAGGCCTGATACGAAGGTGGTGCGTGAGGGACGATTGTCGTTCCTGGTCTGTGAAGCATGCGGTGCGCGCTCGTCAATCCTGACGACATAAGGGGTGCGGCTTGGATCTCGTCTACGCCACATCCTACAAAACCGAGAAAGGCCTGCTGGTGGCGTGCTGCGACGAGGAGTGTATGGGGCGGACTTTCCGCGAAGGACGACTCAAGCTAGCGCCTGAATCGAAATTCTATGGGAGCGCGGTCGTAGCCTTGGGAGAAGCAGTTGTACTAATGGTCGGCGCAGACATGCTGAATCTTGTGGGTAGAAGAGTCGTGGATGCGGCCATCAATAATGGACTGGTTCATCCGGACGCGGTCATAACCATAGCCGGCGTCCCCCACGTCCAAGTAATGAAACTCTAATTCTGGAAAACAGTTTCTGCGTCGCAGGATTAGTGCGCATATTTGTTTTCCCAGGGGGTCAATATTGAAACAGGATCTTGGCAGGGTCGCATCAAACCGCACTATTGCCGACTATTGCTGTCCAGCTGATCTTAGCATAGACGAGGACCCTCAGGTTACTTTCTAGGCGTTTTTCTTTGGACATTCAGGGATCCAAGCGCCGACCCAAGTTCAGCTCTTACAAGAACAGATTATGAGTTCAAAAGGTTAAGACCCCTTCAAGAGAACTTTGAATCGACACTAATGGCTACTTCACAATTCGACGAGATCAAGCAGCGCCAGCGTGCCCAGTGGGACGCTTCTGCGCCTGGCTGGAAGAAATGGGAACGGAAGCTCATCCATAATCTTCAGCCCCTCACCGATATGTTGGTGAGAAATGCCGGCATCAAGCCCGGCTATTCGGTTCTCGACTTGGCATGTGGAACCGGCGAGCCAGCACTTTCGATTGCAAAAATTGTTGGACCGGGCGGAAGAGTTGTTGGAGTGGACATAGCCCCCGGCATGATAGTCGTGGCTAAGGACAGGATGGCTGCACAAGGTCTCAAGAACGTCACGTTTCAGCTCAACGAACACGACGATCTGCCAGCATTACAGGCTAACAGTTTCGATGCCGCTACATGTCGACTGGGCTTGATGTTCATGCCCGAACCAGTTCGCATGCTCAAGGCCATACGCAGAACCCTCAAACCAGGAGCAAAAGTTTCCGTTGTGGTGTGGGGTCCGCCAGAGAAAGCTCCCTTCTTCAGCGTCCCTATGAAGGCCGTCGCGAAACAACTCCCGAACCTGAAACCGGTTCCACCCGGCACACCCGGAGGACCCTTCGGAATTCCGAGCCAGGAAATGCTCGGAGCAATCTTCACAAAGGCAGGATTCTCAAACTTTAACGCTCAGACAACTAATGTGACGGTGTGGGACGCGAACAGCCCAGAGGAGTACTACGAAGCCGCGACCGAGACAGCCGGACCAATAGTCCAATTGCTATCAACCATGGCTCCCGAGAAGAAGAAAGCCGTAAGAGAAGAATTGGTCCAGACTCTACGCGACATGTTTCCGTCAGGTCCAGTTAGTCTTGGCGGAGAGGCAATAGTAGGAACCGGCACCAAGACCACAGCCTGACATTCAACGAGGCTCAGTCCGTCCAATTGCGCAGAAGGCTTATTGGGTCTTGGCCGAAGACCCGGGTCTCTTGTAGCCCGGTGGTGTAGTGGACTAGCAAGGGTCGACGATGACCCGGCCAATGATGGGCTTTGGACTCCCTGAACTAGGAAGAGACCCATCGACGGGAGTTCGAATCTCCCCCGGGCTACCATAGCGCTTGCCAGAAGGATTCGCTACGCTATGAGGATCGTCGAGGACGCCTCGGCCCACCCGTCGAACTTTACGCTAGTTCTTCGTTTTCGACTTTAAGGCTTCAAGTTCTGCCTTGAGAGCCTCTATCTCTTTCTCTTTCTCCACTAGTGCTCGTTCGAATTCTTCGACATAGCCGGAGACTTCGATCTCAAGTTGGGGGATAATGGTTTTCGATATCGCGGGTAGCTCAGTCAGCTTTGTTCGAGTGAGCTGCTCGACTAGTTGCCTGATTCTTTCAAGATACTTCCTTACGTTCTCGGATGGCTCGAACAGCTTTGTCAACTGGTCTTGACGTCTCAGCATCATTGCGTTGACTTCTGTTATTCTTTGGATAGATTTGTACAATCTTTCTGTCGGGCGTGTAACCTTCATTATCTCTTTCAGTCTACGATTCGCCTCTTCGACGGCCACGAATAGTTGAGGCTCGACAAATGGTGGCAATTTGGCAGAGTTCTTTTCGTCTTCCTTTCTCTTTTCAGTCATAGTCGATCGATGTTACTTCTCCTGCTTCAAAGTTCTTTCGGTCTCTAAGGGTCCTCGTGATACCAGGAGGGCTGACGGATAAACTCGTGATTAGCGTGAGTTGATCAAATCAATCATCTTAACGATGCCGGCCGGAGCGACGTTTAGCCTGATAGTTGTCTCGTCGTCCGCGACGATGATGCTTGCCAGGAGAACTCACTGCAATAATGTCGAATAGTATGCGTCTATAGTTTATCGTTAGGGCTCTTGCGTAGAAGGGACCTGGGATGGTCATGTCTTGGAACTCGTGGCCTTTCTTTTCGTGTGGGCCGAATCTTTCGAATGACATGCAGTTTTCGAGGTATGGCTTGAGCCTGTTAACATCAGCATCCACTACGACTTCTTTGTCTATGGGTTGTTTCTTTGCCTCGCGGAGCAGGTCGTTGAGCGCGTCTCTAGCAGCTTCATGGTTCTTCCATGCTTCTTCAACATAGACGGGGAAGAGGCCGTTTGCTTCCATCTTTGTGATGAATGAGCCGTCGGTGTCTTCTGCGTAGTTTTTGAGGAGGTGTGCTTTGATATTGAGTTCGTTTGTTCTGTCGAAGCTGTATAGGAATCGGCGGGCGTTGCCTTCCGTGTCTGTTTTGTAGGCGTGGTTTAGCGAGTCGCCGAACGAGCCGCTGGCGAGGAGGAACCGTGCGATGTCGTAGTCTTGTGAGATTAGTGCGCTGGAGATCATGTGTGCAAAGTCTGGCTCGTATGGGATCTCGCTCATGAGGAGTCCCTTCCAGGTTGTTTTGCGTGTGCGGCGGTCTATTGCTCCGATCTCGACGAGCCAGTTTTCTGCGAAGGCCACTTCGCGATGGTCGACTTTTGACATGAATTCTAGTTCTGAGAGTTTGAGGCCGTACTTGGACATCAGCAGTACAAGGTCAAACGGGGTCTCGGTCTCGAGAGCTTTGCGGACTGGTATAGGGTCGATCTTCTTTGGAATCGCCGAGTCGGTGAGGATGACGGCGCGGCCCGGCTTGAAACGACCTATTCGGCCCATCATCTGCAGCAGAGTATTATTGTCTACACTTGTGTAGTGTAGCGTCTTCTGGCCAAGCTTGTCCTTGCTGTCGATCACATCATCAAAAATCAGCACGTTGTCGACGTAGATGTTGACTGAGCTAGCGATCACATTTGTTGCGAATATTCGGAGGTTCTTGTCCGTCTCGGCTCGGCGCTGAATCCTGTTGACCTCGGACCCTTCAAGACCACCATGAATGTACATGCCTCGATAGTTCTCGGCGTATTTTTCGACCATGCGTCTTGTAGGGAGGAACACCAGCCATGATTCGTCGCGGGGCTGCGAGTAGAGATATCGGTCTAGAATCCCGAGCATTCCATTAAGATCGTTTACAAGCTCAACCTCCATCTTAACGGGGTATCTGCGCCCGCTCATCCGGTAGAGGTTTCTGATGCCTAGGAATGATAGGAACTCTTGCGGGTCTATGGTTGCGCTCATCACGCGGAACAGATTCTTAGCGCTGGCTTCCCCTTTCTTGGCTAGGGACATGCAGAGTTCCAGCTGGGAAGACATCTGGTGGCTCTCGTCAAAGTAGATTGAAGAGTCATAGACGGATTTCTCGGCCAGCATTCTCAACAGGACCCCGTCCGTGACTATCTTGATCCTGCCACCAACATTGATCTGGGTGTCTTTTGTGATGACTGCGAGTTCATACTCCAGCTGAGGATGCAAAGCGACTAGCGAGTAGTAGAGGGCGTTACACGCAGCTCTTGACGGTTCGCGGATAACGATCTCTCTCCTCCCCTTCGACAGTTCAAATTCGCGAATCGGGGTTACAGTGCTCTTCCCCGTTCCGACATCGCCGATGATTACGAAATGTTCCGAGAAATCTATAGAGTCGAGGATCGAGAAGATCGGGGGTTTTGGTCCTTTGTCAGTCAATTTCTGTGCTGGGCCTTCTAGTCCAGCTTCTCGGACGCCTGGAAAACGGTCGCCATAATCAACAGTGGGTTCGTTGCCAGCCAAAGAGTTTCGCGCTTTCCAGAGTATTGTTTCGGTTAGGTCAGAAATAAACCAGCGCCGATGTTAGACTGAAGGATCCGGCTCAGCTTTCCGTGCTGTGCCATGTCCACGCGTACCAGATAATTACCACCGTGGTCACTATTTCTATGGTTGCGAAGAACGCGTAGTAGAGAGTGGGGGTTGCAACTATTAGTGATGCGAGAACTGCGACTGTGTTTATTGCGCCGACGATGATGCTTGCCAACCGGTTCGCTCTATACTTCAGTATTCGTGATAGTGGAACCATGACTATCGCAGTCTCCACCAAGACCGCGGCTCCAATCAGAGTCCCTTGGCTGAGGCTAGTCGTGACGGACTTGTCGAATAGAGTGACAACGTCCGCATAGACATAGTTCAATGTTGCAAATATCCACAGGGTGAAGAGCATCGTTCTCCTGTCTCGGGTCTTCTCACCGGGTTTGCTCTCTGTCAAGGTCTTGCTTGCCGCCGAAACAGGTAACGAGTTAGTGAGTCCTTGCTCTTAGAGAATTCGCTCGGACCCAATAACCTGAATAGGTGCACTGTTGTGACGAAAAGTCGACGTTGAGCCTCGCAGATTCTGGTGTTCCAGGTCTTGGGAAGGAAAGGCTTGAGGCTCTGACGGACGGGATCTTTGCGACTGTTATGACGGTGCTCGTATTGAGTCTCAGCGTCCCGGTGATCACGAATGGAGCGACTAACGCTCAGGTTGCTTCTGACCTCGAGACTTTAGGACCCAACATTCTCGCTTATGTTCTCGGCTTTCTCTTGCTCGCGGTTCTCTGGATAAGCCACCACAACATCTTTCACTATATGATCCGGGTCGATCGGCCCCTCCTCTGGCTGAACACACTCTTCTTGCTCACCATCGGCTTTCTTCCATTCTCTACTGCGCTGGTAGGGAAGTACCCGCAGTTTCAACCGCCCGAAGTAATTTTCGGGGCCAACATTATTGCAATAAGCATCTGCATGCTTGGCATCCTGGCCTATTCCAGCCGCACCGGACTGCTAGCCGTTCCAGAACGAGACGAGAGGATCATGGATAGGGTTAGATCCCGCTGGAGGACCGGGCCAGTCTTTTACCTAGTAGCCATCGGGTTGTCGTTCATCAACCCGTTGGTCAGTTTCGCGGCCTATGTCGCGATATTGATCTTCATGGTCGTCCAGAGCATCTTCTGGCTAAGGTTATCATCCAACGATCAATAAGAGAAGCCAATGCGGGGACAGGTTGACATGCGGACTCAAACCCTGAGACTTGCAGTCTTGAGCTATCTGACCATTGTCCTGTTGTTGTGGATGGCCCGGATTTTGGCAGTCAGCGGGATCATCTCCCTGCCCTTCGGTTTTAGTGCAGTAGGTGCTCAGGCGAACCTTCTCACTGGTGGACTGTTCCTAGCGCTCGGACCTGGAATCCTTGGGATGAGAGTACTGAATAGGCGGCAGAGACTTGAGACCGCCAACTCACGCTCCAATGCAAAAAGAGCAAATTGACAGTCGAACCTTTGGACGACTTGCGGGAGTTGGTTCTGACTTTCTATCTTTCCTAGTATGGGCGACGTTTGGTTTCGCCTGACTCTATCTGAGATAAGAGACGATCTCTTCGACTATTCAGCTTTGCAGAAGAATCCTGACTTCTACGCCCGATACGTGCAGGTCTGGTGCTGGAAGTGCGGCAAGGTTACGAGGCATGAGATCACTTTCCGGTGGGGCGGGAGATGCTTTCTCTGTAAAGAGTGTGGAAATATCGTCGTCGAAAAACTGTAGACTGCCTATTGTCCCAACGCTTCTGGAATAGCTTGTCTGGGAAACTTGGCTTTTGCGAGCCTGAGGATCTGGCGAAAGTCGAAGTTGCTCGATGTCTGCTGCACTGCCCCGACTTTGCCTAGGAGCGTCTCTCCTATTTTCTTCTGGAGAACGATGGACGTGTATCCGAAGACTTTGTCGAGTAGCGCTGCGAACTGTTCAGGTTCGCGGGCGATCGTCTTCATGTCAAAGAAGAAATTGATGGCCTTCCACGTGTCCGCTCCTAGAATCTTCGACATGGTCTCGGAAACTGACTGGCTGACCACTTCGTCGAAGCTCAATCCATTCCTCCCTTGAAGCCTTCTGGAGGCTTAGTTGCCACAGACATCGCGCCCGTAGGGGGAGTCGGGTGAATAGTGAGGAACTTTATGGATCTCCATCCGACGAACAGGGCGAAGACTCCCATCGAGGTAGCGTGAAGGTAGAGCCCGATGTCAGAATAGTTGGCAGTGTCTATTAGTCCGAGAGTTGAGAATATGTGGGGTATTTCGGATAGTACCCAGATCAGCATGAAGATTGACAGCTGGAATCGGAAGCTACCCAGGTTCTTTCCCTTGATCGCAAGCCGAGCGAATATTGCAAAAGCGACCAGAATGAGAACGAGGCTGATTATTTCGAAAATATCTACAATGTCGAAGGCCATCTATGCTACTCCTACCTTGGAATAGTAAGCGCCGAGCCCGACGAGGAGTACGAGTGAGATCGGTTCAAAGACCACATCTGCCAGAACAGGCTGCTGGAATCCTGAAGCCAGATGGTAGAAGCCATGTACTACTGCGAGAAAAGTCAGGAGTAGAGAGAGGATTCTGAGACTACGAACCTTCACTCTGACCGCCATTATCACAGGGACGATGCCGGCCGCTACCATTATTGAGAATAGAAGCACGCCGCCGAAAAGGAGGTCCACTCTGAGACGCCTAGACCATCGCTGAGAAGCGACTATTCCGATAAGAGATGCGTAACCCCAGAACAACGCTATGAGTGACGCGACTAGATGCAATGGTGCGAGCACTCTAGTTCCAGTCGACTGAGGCTCCTCTAAATAACGGACCTAAGAGCCGGTCCCAGGCGCCGACGATGGGTTTCCTAAAGCGACAACTCTCGATATTCGCCCCGCTAAGCATCAACCGGCGGGGCCTCTCATTCCTAGGAACCCTCGCCTTCATGACAGGATTCTTCGCCGCCCGCCTCTTCGCCGCCCAGAACCCAAACGTCGTTGTCGTTCAAGGGAGCATTCACTTTCACCACTTCTGGTACGGATTGGCAATGACAACCATAGCAGGCTGGCTTGGCATCGCATTCAACCGGCCAAGGCTAGTCAGAACCTACGCGATAATCTTCGGCCTCGGTGCCGGTCTCATAGGCGACGAGGTAGGACTGCTCCTGACTCTCGGTGACTATCAGTCTAGTCTTACTACCGACTTCTTCGTTGGTGTCGTCGGCTTCATCATTCTCGCCAGCACCCTATTAAGGTACAGAAAAATTCTCAGGAGAGACGTGACCCATACCAGCTGGAACGAACGGCTCATCTACATCGGAATAAGCCTCACCGGACTTTCAGCGATCTTCTTCGCAGTAAACACTCTAACATCTGGCCTTGTCCTGGCATCGATCGGAATAATCTTCATCATCGCAGCTTTCGAAGCCGCAAGAGCGGGTGTAGCGGCCGGAATAATCTCCGGAAGCATTGCCGCGCTCGGCGATTTTGTCCTCACCGACAACTACGACGTTATTGGAAGAACGTTCGCAGGGACTCCGTTTGCTCCAAACAGCGCAGTTGGAAGTCTAGCAGCCACCACTATCTACGTCCTAGTGGTAGACGTATTTCTTTCTGGAGTCATCGGAGGCGCTATACTAGGCCTAATATTTTCGAGAGTGCATGGTAGGTACCTGGGAAGCCGCAGCCTTCGAACTCGAGGAATCGTCTTCGGCATGATCCTCTGGATACTGCTCAGCCTCACCAGTTTCGGATCCGAGTTCGGCCTACTGTACGACACGATCTCCCTACTAATCGGGCTGGTCGCCTACCTAGCCTACGGAATCCTATTGGCTCGATTCTTTCCCAGATTCAAGCGAAACCTAACCGAAACCAAAAAAGACCCGGTTGGGCCATAGATCCTCAAAGGAAGAGGGTGAGATAGCTTGGCTCAGTCGAGAAAGCAGAAGGTACTAGAGGAGGTGCGTAGAAAGAGACGTCAGAGGACACTCGCGACCGTGATAATTGTAGTTGTCCTGGTCGCCGTCATTGTCGTGGCTATTGTCTTCATTCCGAGACCGGGGCCAAACCAGGTTCCGCTTCCATCCTACCTGGATCACTGCGTCACGGGATCTCTCTTCTATCATTCTCATCCAAACCTAGTAGTCACGATTAACGGGCAGGGCGTTGTCATTCCGGTCACTTTCGACGGATCGTGTCCACAGCCGATCCATACTCATACTTCTGACGGGGTACTCCATATTGAGACTGACCAGAACCAGAACTACACCTTGGGCGACTGGTTCTTGCTATGGGGACACTTTGCCAACGACAAGAGCATCGCCATCTTCAACTCAACCCAGATATTCAACAACAAAGTCGACGGTGCGCATCACATCACCATGACAGTCAACGGTGTTAGTGATACTGTTAGTTACCAGAACCTAGTGTTCCCACGAAACGCTGGGACCTCCTCTACATGTGCAGTTTCAGGCGGAGGCTGCGTTCCCTTCAACGTAGTCATAACCTACGGTTAATGCGTGGACACATCCCTTCGATTCCCTCTGATTGTTGAGGGAGAGGTAGAATCAGATCTTGCTCTGAACGGAGCCTATGACCGGCACAATTTCTCGCCCTACCACTCCCGCTGCTATGGCTTCTATGCCAACGAACAAGAGTCCGATGGACAGTAGAAAGATCAAGGTCCCCACCAGCAATAATGGAAAAGCTAGGAAGATTATCGCGAGAATGATGCTCAGCACCCCAACGACCCCGGAAGCAGCTCTCAAACGAGGAAGGAACATCTTGCCCGCTCCTGCTATAGTCAACGCTGCGACTCCGCGGACAAACAGGGCAAAGTAAAGAAAAATGACCAGGGTCGTAATCGCAACCGCGGGCGAAGCAATCACTATCGCTGAGAGAATGAACGCTAATACTCCGAATACGATGTTAGCAGCGCGTAACCATTGAGGCATGAACCCGCCCATAGCTCCTAGGACTATGTCTCTTGATCCTAGGAAAATCAGACCGACGGCAAGAATGGCAACAAGAGTGAAGAACCCCAGACCCGGATATGCTATTACCAATAATCCGGCAACGAGAGATACTAGGCCAAGAATAACTTCTGCCGCACGGGTCCAACCCGGCATTCTTTCTATGGCTACCAAGAAGGAAAACCAGTGTTAGCTGTTAGGATGCGCACTTAACGGTATTCCACTTATTTCCGGAAATATCCGGAATATTCTGTTCTTCACGATGCTGAACGGACCAGTTCTGGTTATGGAGGGAGCCATGTTTGGTTTCGAAAAGAACTTCCGAAAAAAAATATTCTTACTCTTACGCGAAAATCTTTTCGACCCCCCGGGCCTACTCAAGTCTCGCGCCACACCGAGAGCATGCCAACAAACCCACTCACCCAAACCCGGAAGAACTTATTCTCCAAAAATCGTAGAGATTTGCGCGGCAAGTTAGGAAAAGATAGAAATACGGTTATTCAGGGTAAATAATCCCATAATAGTTAGCTGTTTGGAAAAGCTCCACAAAATACAATAGATTTATATTCAAAACTCAGCTTATAGAAGATACGGTGAATTCGGGACGCGAGCTAAGCCCAAAAAGAAGAGTAAGAAGTAGAACTGGGCTGATTTCGGATTTTCTACTTCGAAAGCCCCGACTTTCTTTTTAGCCTATTCTGACCGGAAGTTTAGCAGACTCTGAGGGGACGTTACCTACGATTCTCTGTAATCGAGAAGTGCTAGAATGAACATGGCGTGGGACCAGGCGAGTGGCGACGCAGACACGGGCTCTCCACTCTCCTTGTGAACCTGCTCAGCAAAGAGTTGCAGCTCGTCTACGTGTTTAACGCACCATTCGATTAGGGTTTTCGCCTTCTCATAGCTTCCCTGCTGGCACCGGTACAACGCCATCCAGAGGGTCGTGATGAACCACGGATTCCCTCCATGGTACGTGTCGCCGGGGTATCGTCCTATTCCTTCCGAAGCGTAGGTGAATGCGCTCTCGATCTGTCGAGAACTACTCAGGACTCGGGGATCGTCAGGTTCGAGGACTCTGAACGGATAGGTGAGGCCGAGGATTGCTGTGTCGATAGAAGAGTCGAGGGGCTTGACAGATTTCAAGAATCGGTCGCTCTGCCCGTCCCACAAGTGTTCGAGAATCGCTTCGCGCAGATTCTTACTCTCATCTGACCACGAGTTTGACAGTATCTCATATCCGAGGGTTGAAGCAATCTTAGCGCTTTCTTTCAATGCTGCCGTGGCTGCTGCGTTGGTGTAGGTGTGAAGAGCCTGTTTCTCTTCCCATAGATCAAAGGATGGTCCGACCAGACCCGTCTCTGGGTCCCTATTTCGCAAGAGATGTTCGACGCCGTTCTTCACCGTGGGCCACATGTTAGCGAGAAAATCCTCGTCCTTCGTCAGGCCGTAGTGTTGACCGATCCCCCAGAGAATTGTCGCGCACTGATCCTCCTGCTCTCCCCAAGAAGGTCCCGGAGACTTCTCGACATGATATCTCTGGGCCCAGCCGCCGTCCGGTTGCTGGACTTCCTTGCACCACTGGTAGAAAGCGGCCGCGTCTTGGTTGTAACCACAGCGGTCGAGGGCGTAGGCGACGTAAGTTGCGTCCCTAGACCATACGTAACGATAGTCAGGATCTAGGGTTGGGGCCGCTACTATTCCCCCAAGGTCTGGCGAGACAAGAGTCTGGAGCGTGAGTAGGGATCTTCGAAGAAGTACCCTCCACTGCTCGTGGACTACGGTTGCCTTGTTTCTTCTCAGCCAGTCCTGACAGTACCGATTTACATCGTTGACCATTTCGGCGAGCGAGCTCTGTCTGGAATCTTCCAAGATCTCGAGCGCTTGTTGCTTGTTGTGGCCGAAACTCATCAGAACAACAAGCTGCTCCCTAACCCCAGGCTTCAATTCGCCGAGATCCCACTTCAGACACGAGTTCACTCCCTTCACACCCGCGTGCAGCGCAAGAGAGTTTCCGGCTAGTTGGCCGTCCTTCGCGTCGACAAATGCATCCGAGCCCTCTTCATGCACTCCACACTGATGTTGCGAAGATGTCTTGTCGGCTCCGTAAGCGAACCAGTAATGTCGCTTGTACGAAACTACGCTGTCAGTCTTCTCGTCATAGTAGCAGGCGTCGCCTAGCGGTGTCTCAGCTATATCGAAATCGTTGTAATAGAGAAAACTGACCTTCGAAGGTTCACCGCCACTGTTAGCTACCTCGAAGATCCGCACCAGAGCGTCCTTGTTGGGAAGAACAAGATCAGTGGCCTTCACCTGTATGCCTTCAGGATTCGCAAAACTTGTCTCGAGAATCGTACTATCTGGAAGAAACCGCTGTTTCCTTATCCAGGGCTGATCTGTCAACCAGCTGAAGATTTGGTTGTCATTTCGACCGGCCAGAATTCCCGGAAGAGATCCGCGAACATGTTGTGGATAGTTGTGGCTTGGCCAGAAGAGATGCCGCAGTTCTCCGTTCTTCCCGATGGTGACGAGGGTCGAACGGTTTCCCATTGGAGCTTGCTGGCTAGTTGAGAGCATCCTGTGACAGCCTTAATGGTGATTCGATGCTTCCGGAATCTTAAATGGGTTGGGTACCTACGCGCGGACCTTAGACGGTACTGGAACCATCAGCATTAGCTAGAAACACATCAAAATCCAGCGTTTGTTGAACGAGAGGGCCAATCCGGATTTGAAGCCTTTTACAATGTCACCGTATTGCAACGTCATCCTTGTTGAATCTTACCAAGAGATTCTCGTTCGGCGTAAACTTGGACGATCCTTGGAGATACAGCGGAGTAACTCCTCCCAAATCGATAGTCATTCCACATCTACTTTCAGTGAGTCTCCCCGAAGGGAAGATTCTCGACGAAGCCGATGAACAGGAGATCAAGCAACGCGGGGAAGAGGAGCCGGGAAGTGTTGCCGGGCGAGCCGTCGTTTCTCTCGCAGATACCCTGGACGACGCGGGAGTCGGTTTTGTCCGATGCTGGTTTCCATGGAAGTATTTCGAACCCTTCCCTGTGCCTGAAGCCTCTCTGGACCAATTACTCGAGAAATCATACACTCAATGGCCCATGGATGAGCTCGTCAATATTCTCGCGAGTCGAGGCATAGCTGTAGTCCCTGTCATCGCTTGCGGCTACCAACGTATGCTACCACAAGGACTGGAGCCCGACCCCGACCGAGCCCTCTATCTGAAGCGAGTCTCCATCCATGCGCAGCTACTGGTGCGCCACTACAAGGATAGGATCAATGCTTGGCAGATTGAGAACGAGCCAAACTGGTGGGTTGAACACGCCGCGGGAGGATGGCGGTCTGGTCGTGTATGGGTCTACGAACATGGATTCAGACAGGACCTTCTACAGACACTCAACGATGCTGTACATAGCGAAGACCCATCCGCGACAACGATCATCAATCTTGAGGCCGACGCCACGGTCCTGGACCCGGGAATTTACTCATCGAATTGTGATATCCTTGGGTTAGATTTCTATCCAAACTACAAAATCTCCCATCCGATCGACACGAAGGTTCTGAAACTGGCTGACGAAGTCGCGAGGAAACTCAGTAAACCCGTTGTGATCTCTGAGACAGGATACCCTAGCGGCCCATCACTCTTAGGATATTCGGCTGATAGCCAAGCGAAGTATGTAACAGAGGCATGTAGAGCCGCGCACGGATTTGACGGCGCAACTGGAATCGGGATCTGGCGTTACATCGACACGGCTTGGAGATCATTTCCGCCCCAAGAGAATCACTTTGGATTATTCGATAACAAGGGAATCCCAAAGCCAGCCTGGGGCGAGTTCTCTAAAGTCATCAAAGAATTGAAATGATTAAACACAGACAACAGTGTCAAAGTAGTTAGGCCATGAAAGGCAAGACGCTCAGGGATATCATCGGGACTGAGGACAGAAGTCTCTACAAGTTGATCTCGCTCATCGCCGACTTATCGACCCTTGTGCGAGATATGCTTCCCAGGGAATTGGGATTCGCTGGAGGCACAAATCCGTATGGTGAGAAACAGTTGAAGATTGATGTCTGGTCAAATGATCTCTTCACCAAGAAGCTCTTGAGAAGTGGCCTTGTCAAGAGACTCGCGTCAGAAGAAATGGAGGATGTTGCCGAAGCGAAGGCAGGAGAGTATTCGATTGTACTGGACCCGTTGGATGGTTCTTCGAATCTGAAGAGTAACAACCTGCTCGGAACCATAGTCGGAGTGTACCGGGAGAAGCCCTTGCCTGCCAAAGGAAGAGACCTTCATGCAGCGATGTATTTCCTCTATGGCCCATATCATCAGCTCGTGCTCGCGCTTCACGACGGAGTTCGTAGCTTCGCTGCTCTCGGCAAAGGATCTCAAGGAACTAGGTTCGTTTCAGACGATCTGGTCCGCCACCTTCCCAAACCACCCACGGTCTACGGAATCGGAGGCCTCAGGGAGAAGTGGACTCCGAAGGTTCGAGGGTTTGTCGAGAGTCTTGAAAGGCGCAAACTCTCGGTCCGGTATGGCGGATCCTTCGTCGGCGACTATAACCAGGTCCTGACGAAGGGAGGCTTCTTTGCATATCCCGAATTGACGGATGCTCCCGAGGGGAAGTACCGGTTGCAGTTTGAGTCTAACCCTGTCGGCTTCATTACAGAGAAAGCAGGAGGCCGAGCCAGCACTGGGACCGAGAATATTCTGGATGTTGAACCCAGTAGCATTACACAGCGTGTCCCAACATACTTAGGGGATCAGGACTTGGTCCGGGAGTTCGAGTCAATCTACCAATCCAAGAGCCCGACAGCATGAAACCACGAATCTGGATCGAGCCCTCAATTCTTAGTGCCGACTTTGCTAGGCTTGGTCAACAGGCGAAGGAAGCAGAAGATGCTGGGGTGGAGGGGATTCAGATTGACGTGATGGACGGCCACTTCGTTCCCAACCTCACGTTCGGACCTGGAGTCGTTAAGGCGCTGAGAAAATCGGTAAACATATTCCTCGACGCTCACCTGATGATCGACAATCCCCAAGACTTTCTCGAAGAATTTGCGCGATCGGGCGCGAATCGGATCATCGTTCACGAGGAGGTCTGCAAGGACCTAATCTCGATTCTTCAGTCGATTAGGAAGTTGAAGGTCGAGGTGGGGGTTGCGATAAATCCTGAGACCCCTGTCTCTAAGGCGGAGAGGGTGCTCGACATTGTGGATTCTGTCCAAGTCATGACCGTCCATCCCGGATTCGCTGGGCAGCGCTTTATGGAAGACCAACTCAGCAAGATTGAGCGTCTGAGGAAAGAGATAGACCAACGACACCTCAAAACGTCAATAGTCGTCGACGGAGGAATCGATCGGAAGACGGCACGGTTAGCTGTGAAATCGGGTGCCACGGTCCTGGTGGCCGGGTCCAGCATCTACAACCAATCGGCTTCGGTCGCCAAAAATGTTGCAACGCTCAGAAACAGCATAGCTACTACGGTGGCAACGAATCCTGCTGAGGACCTGACTTAACCGCGCATGGAGTCTCTGGTCCGAGAGTCTGCGAAGAGCTGAACTCTACCACACTTCTTACAGACGAAGGAGGTGAAGGACGCCTTCTCCGACCTCTGCCCAGTTTCCAAATAACAGGTGAGCTGCCCCGCTGTCACTCGCAAGCATCCCGTCGTATCAAGCGGTCAGATTGAAGTACAGAACCAACCTCATCCATTGTAGTTGTCATGACAGACGACTCGAAAGCCGGCTTCTCGACACTAAGCGATCTCGAAGAAGCCGCCTCAATGAAGGCTGACAAATCCGCCTGGGCCTACATCCAAGGCGGCGCGGGCGAGGAATGGACGATGAAGGCAAACCGCGAAGCATTTCACCGATGGACTCTACGCCCACGAGTTCTGGTCGATGTCGAGAATCTAGAATTCGGCACGACCCTCCTGGGGACCGAGGTGTCCGCACCCTTCTACGTGTCTCCGACTGCGTCTCACGGCCTTGTTCATCCAGACGCAGAGGCTGCGACGGCTAGAGCCGCGAGCAAGGCCAACATCCTCGCTGGCTTCAGCACACTAACCTCAATTTCCCTGGAGGACATTGCTAGGGCCGCTCCTGCGGGTCCTAGATGGTTCCAACTCTATCTGCAACCGGATTTCTCGAACACGAAGAGCTTGGTCGAAAGGGCCGAGAAGGCCGGCTACAAGGCTATCATGCTCACAGTCGACATGCCGGTTGCTGGGACCCGTGATAGAGAGAGCCAGGCGGGCTCTCCACTGGCCTCCTCAATTGTTCTTGGAAATGGTAGAGAGTTTGTACGGCCCCTCAGAAACCCCGTTACTATCGACGGCGGGCGCGCCCATATTCGCAAGGAAGCCTCCAACACTTGGGAAATCGTCGACCGCCTTCAGGAGATAACTCGACTCCCATTGGTTTTGAAAGGAATCCTCACACGCGAAGACGCTAGGCTAGCGGTTGTCCACCGCGCCAAGGGAATTGTCGTTTCCAATCACGGCGGACGCCAACTGGATGGCGCTCCAGCTTCACTCGACGCGCTTCCAGAGGTGGTCGATGAGGTCGGGTCAGAGATCGAGGTCTACTTTGATGGTGGAATTAGGCGAGGTAGCGACATCGTCACAGCTCTTGCCTCGGGAGCTAGGGCAGTCGGGATCGGACGTCCTGTTTTCTGGGCTCTAGCAGTCGGAGGAGAGGCGGGCGTTCTGAGGTTGCTCTCTCTACTCAAGACAGACCTTGCGACGGTCATGGCTCTGACTGGTCGGCGAACTTTGTCCGAGATAGACAAGACCCTCATTAACAATCCGCGGTGATCTTCTGGTTTTCAGGACGCCCACCTGCCGCCGGGGCTACGAAGCAACCCTAGTTCGGCATTTGGAAGTCGATTACTGATTTTATGTCGTCTTTGGTGGGGCTGTATGCTTGAGTGTAGTTAGAGGGTCCACTCGTTTTGGTGAGCATCGATTTGAGAACCCCGGGAAACCGTTGTTGGATGGTTTTGAAGTCTCGAATCCCCTCGACGAAGTATCGTTTGTTCGCGTTCACTGAACCGAATGTGATCTTGTTGCCCAGGACAATGTCATCGTACGAGTGTCCAATGTCCTGCGTCGCGAGACTAGGTCTATAGATCCCTAACAGGCAGAGAACCCCATTATTGTTCAGTAGGCTCTGGGCCTCGGCGGCCAGCGAGGCGACCCCGGTTTCTTCCATTACTAGGTCGAATTTTCCGAGAGCAGTGATTGGCTGATCGTCAGCGTTGACATACGTGCCACCAATCTTCTCAACTATACGCGCCTTGAGACTATCCTTCGGCCTCGTAGCAACCGCGGTCACTTCGAGCCCTCTGAGCCTTAGCAAAAGTATGGTTAGAAGGCCTACGGGACCAGTTCCTAGGACCAGCGCTTTCTGGGGCTTCCAGATCATCCTCTCTTGAATCTTGAAGCTCTGGAAGATGCCCTTCTCAGCAACACTCGTCGGCTCCAACAATACTGCTACATCCGACAATTCTGACGGCACTGCAACCAGATAGTTGAGGTCTGATAGAGAGTATTCTGAACAGAATCCGTGGAGGCCTTTGATCCCGTGCTCCTTGTACTGTCCGGTGAGGCACATGTCGGATTCGCCGTTTTGACAATTTAGGCATCTGTCGGGTCGCCTCACTGTAGGGACTACTAGATCCCCCTTCTTGATCCCAATGGAATTGTTCGGTGCCGTTTCGACGGTCGCTAGACACTCGTGTCCCAGTACAAGATAGTCAGAACCCGGGGGTGCTTCGCCATACCCGCCTTGAATTATCTCTAGGTCAGTTCCACAAATGCCGATTTTGATGGTTCGGAGCAATGCTTCTTGAGCGGAGGGAACTAGCTGAGGAACTTCAATGAGGCGGACGCTTCCCGGTTGCCCAGGAGTTACTGCGATGGCTTTCAGTGAAATCCCTTTCCATGTGAGGGAGGCTGTGTCGAGACTCCGTTAAGATCGATTTGAGTTCGTCATCAACCACAGATGGTTGGATTGGCTATGGACTCTTCTGAAGGGTATCCATTCGGGCCTTGACGGTACTTACCAACTGGATTCTGAGATCTTCTCCTCGCAGTTTCTTCTCCTTCAGATCTCCAAGTTGCTTCGCGAGCGTGTTGTCGCCCAGCATTTTGACCCAGTTCTCGAAGTCTCCGCGTCCGAGATGGAACTGGAGCGAAGTCAGGTCGATAGTGTCGAGGATTCCGAGAAAGTCGGGAAGATTGCGGGCTGCAGCTCCGGTCGGGGCTCCGATCGCGCGATAGAAGTAGAAAGCGTTCTGTGGAGGCACGCTTCTAAGAACGTTTGAAACTACGTTTTTCAAAATCTTGTTTGGCACCGGGCCACCTGTCTCCGTACAATCGCCAATTGTAGTTGGCTATGAAACTTTGGCTATTTTATCTAGAAGATGGTCCAGAAATGGTTGGCGAAAATGCGGGCCTCAAAATCACCGCTTCCACCTATGACTCCCTCTCGTTCTAAGGGTCGGCCTGTATCGAAAGTCTGGATGTTTTCTCAAGAGTGCGCAGGGTTGGCCCAAGCTGGTGGTCTAGGGGAGGCGGTCGCAGGGTTATCCAGGACATTAGCAGTGGACTCTGAGCTAGATGTCAGCGTTTTTCTTCCTGGTCATGGGAGACACTTGGATCCCAGAATCAGAGAAACCTATGGTTTACAGGATCTGACGACCTTCATAGCCCAAGGTCATCGAATAGGCGTGGACAAGTCATGGTACAACTACCTAGCAGGCATGGAGAAAGGCACAGGCGATGGCGTGAATTACTTTCTCGCCAAGGGTCTTGACTCGGCAACTAGCAAGTGGCTGGACGATCCAATAATCTACGATCACGAAACGACTTTTGAAAAGATGTCGCTTCTCGCACGAACTCTGGGAAGCTACGTGGAGTATTTGATCTCCATGGGCAGAGCGGGAGAGCTCCCTGACATGATCCACGCTCACGACTGGCACATGGTCCCAGCCGGAGTTCTTGTCAGACAACGCCTTCAGGATAGAGGTGTGAACGTTCCGTTAGTCTTCACAATTCACTTGTTGAGCAGAGTAACTCTGCCCTGGCATTATGCCTCTGAAGACTGGTCCGGAATCAGAGACTCCACGTATCACCTCCGAACGGATGGGAATCGGATCTCGACTCTGAAATACAATCAGCTATGGCGAGATGTGTGTCACAACTCTCTCGAAAAGTTCGGATGCTACACGGCAGATTACGTCACCTCGGTCAGCAAATCGTATCTGACAAACGATGTCCGGAACTACGTCGGAGACATTATACGAGGAAAAAGTGGCCACATTTACAACGGTTGTGATTGGGATCCTGCGAGCATCGAATCATCGATCACCGCCGATGAATTCGAGGAAATCAAACCAAGCCTAGTGAGTGGGAAGCCGAAACGGTGGGAGCTCAGGAAGTATCTGCTCACCAAAGCCATTTCCAAAATCAGGAGGGATTCCGAAATCCAAGAAGCGGATTTACCACTCAAGGATTCTCGAAAGAAAGAGAATGAATCAATCGAGGCATTCCAGAATGACGGCCCCGTGGTCCTGATGACCGGGAGGTTGAGTCCTCAGAAGGGGGTGGATCTCCTGCTTGAAGCCGTACCGATTGTCTCTCGCGTGATTCCAGAGACGAAATTCCTATTCTTCCTACTTCCCTCAAACGATTCGGAACTTACCAGAACAACCCTTGAGAGGGCAGCCGAATATCCGAACAATGTCAGGGTAATCTTCGGCAGACACCCATCGATCTACCTCCTCTCCCATCTTTCAGCAGATGTATACGCGATGCCCTCAAGATCGGAGCCTTTCGGAATCAGTGCCTTAGAGGCAATGGTTACTGGAAACCCAGTCGTCGGGTCCAGTGTTGGTGGCATCACCGAAACAGTTCTTGACATCTCAACCAAGGGCGAATCAGGAACTGGAGTGTTTGTGCCTCCAGAAGACGCGGCGATTCTCGCAGAATCGCTTGTCTCTCTTCTGACAGTTATGCAGCTCGACGAACATAATCAACAGGGACAACTAGGTGGAAAGGGAGGATCTCGAAAAATACCGCTGGAAAAGGTAGCGAGATTGGTCGTGAAGAATCAACGTCTCGGCTCGAAGCTCCGCGAGAATTGCAAAAACCGAGTCATGAAGGAGTTCAGGTGGACGAACGCGGGCCGAATGGCTCTGACCAGATACTCCGCGGCAGGTTCGTTAGCAGAGCAGAGCTTTCAGAACTAGTTGTGATGAAGTCATCGGCAGGGTTCTTTCAAAGCTCGGATTTGAAGAAGAGAGCGCCGAGCGGTGGCAAGCTGATCGAGATCGAATAGTCTCTCCCATGATAGGGGCGCGGTTCGGCCATTACCCCTCCCATATTGCCTTGTCCACTTCCTCCATATTCAGACGCATCGCTGTTGAGAATTTCTTTCCAGAATCCATTTTGCGGGACCCCGATTCTGTAGTTCTTTAGTGAGACTGGTGTAAAGTTGCAGACAACTACAACGCGGTGGTCTGGGCTTCTGGCTCGCCTTGAGAAGGTGATAATGCTCTTCTCCCAGTCTTGGGTGTCAAGCCATTCGAATCCCAGTCTTTCAAAGTCGAGCTGATGCATCGCCACTTCGTCTGCATAGACCCTGTTGAGATCTTTGACCCAGAGTTGAAGCTGTTTGTGCGAATGTTCAGCCGTCAAGTGCCAGTCCAGACTCTTCTCAAAGTCCCACTCGTCCAACTGTCCGAATTCACCACCCATGAACAGCAACTTCTTCCCTGGATGTCCGTACATGTACCCGTAGAGGAGCCGAAGGTTGGCGAACTTCTGCCAAGCATCTCCCGGCATCTTATCGAGGAGCGATCGTTTTCCGTAGACGACCTCATCGTGGGACAGGGGAAGTACGAAGTTTTCCGCGAAAGCGTACCAGAGACTGAACGTCAGCTGATTTTGATGGTGTTTCCTGTAGACCGGGTCCCTAGCCATGTATTCTAGCGTGTCGTGCATCCAGCCCATGTTCCATTTCATCCCGAAGCCCAGTCCGCCGAGGTACACCGGACGTGACACCATGGGCCATGCTGTTGATTCTTCCGCGATCATCTGCACATCTGGGTGGGCACGGTATACTGCTTGGTTGAGATCGCGAAGAAAGGACAATGCCTCGAGGTTTTCTCGGCCGCCGTACTGGTTTGGGGTCCACTCGTCCTTCGGACGGGAGTAGTCGAGATAGATCATTGATGCGACAGCATCAACTCTAAGCGCGTCAGCGTGATAGACGTCTAACCAGAATAGAGCACTGCTTGCAAGGAATGATCGAACCTCGCCTTTTCCGAAGTCGAAAATGTAGCTCTTCCAGTCAGGATGGTAGCCTTTTCTTGGATCAGCGTATTCGAACAGATGGGAGCCGTCGTAGTAGGCGAGGCCGTAGGCATCGGATGGGAAATGTGATGGGACCCAGTCGAGAATTACTCCGAAGCCCTTCCTGTGAAGTTCATCGACGAGATGCATGAAATCTTCCGGAATGCCAAATCGGCTTGTCGGCGCGAAATACCCGAGCGTCTGGTACCCCCATGATCTTGAGTATGGGTGCTCCATCATCGGCAGGAATTGCACATGAGTGAAACCCATCTCTTCTGCATAGCTGGGTAGTTCGTGGGCCGTTTCTCTATAGGTCAGTGATCGATTGTTGTCTTCAGGGACTCGTTTCCAAGATCCAAGATGCATCTCATAAATGGCGAATGGCGAGGTCAGGGAGTTCTTGTCTGCGCGAGTTCTCATCCAATCCGAATCATTCCAGGAATGTTTCAGGTCCCAGACGATTGACGCGGTGCGCGATGGAATTTCCCAGTGGAGCGCGAACGGATCGCCCTTGTCCATCGAATACCCGGGATGGACTCTCGATTCGACATGATACTTGTAGAGTGATCCCTTTGTGGGACCCGAGATGAATCCTTCCCAAATCCCGGACTCGTCCTTTCTCAGACTAAGCGGGTGTAGGCCAGGTCGCCACTGGTTGAAGTCTCCCATGACGGAGACGTGTTTCGCATTTGGCGCCCATACCGCAAAATGGGTTCCATCCTGTCCATCGAGTCGGGTTGGATGTGAGCCTAGTTTTTCGTGGAGTTTGAGGTGTTTTCCTTCTTTGAAGAGGTAGATGTCATAGGGCGTCAATAGCTCATGGTCGGTGACGGGGTCCATAGGGTGGGAGACTCTGGTACGGATGTATGGGACGATGGCTAAGCCTTACGATTCAGCCTGAACGGTGGTTAGAGGACGGTCGGCGACCGTGACATGGAAGTCGGTGCCTTCCCATTTGTTGGCTTCGGGCCAGAAGAAGGTGAAGATAATTCTCTCACCTGATGAGAGGCCCGTGGTTTCTAGATCAGAGTAGTGGACTCCAAGCCCAGTATCAACAGTTTTCGAATCTGTTACGGTTTTCCAACCGTCGCTGCTCCAATGAATGGTTGCGGGCGCGAGCACTTCGATCCTGAGACTTCTTCCATGCGGGATTGTTCGAACCTTCTGGTTAAACCTCCAGGCAGCAATTTTCGAACTGGTCCTCTTAGTTTGATATCGGATAGTGGGTTGTGGTGGCATGTCGAAGACCTTTCTTTCACGGATCGATCTTGCGAGTTTGATGTATTCTGCGTGCGCCCAGACAAGGGGCATAGCTGAGCCTGTGGGACGACCATTATGGAGCCCGTGCTTAGGAATATCTTCCGCGTCCCAGATCTGTTCCGGAATTAGACCTCCAGGGCTGGCTTGAGCCTCGATCACGTGCAGAAGCCGTTCAGCCTCTTCAAAATTTTCTTTGGCTATCTCGTAATGAGCTCGTTCTCCAGCCAGGAGTGGCCATCCTCGTCCAACTCCGGTTCCATCGAATGGAGAACCATTGTCGTGTTCGCCGTAGCCGTCCAGGTTGTACCGGTGCCAGACCGGGCCTGTCCGAGTCTCCTTTCGAAGAATCGCATCCATCACTTTGACCGTGTCAAGGATTCTTGGGTCCTTGGCTGATCTCAATCCGTAGCGAACGAGGGCTAGAGCGTCGACACTCACCAATTGTTCACCTGGAACTACATCATGTCCTACGGGACGATTTCGAAGGGAGACAAATGCTGAGGGTGGAAGTTCGATATCGGAAGGATTCGCAGCCGCGATTCTGACATAATACCCATTGACTCCGACACGGTTGGCGAGCTTCGTTCCAGTAACATAGGTCCAACGTTCTATTGCCTCATTCCACGTGTCTGCTGTGTCCCTAAGATACAAGGCCAAATCGTAATCGCCCTTCTCCTCTGCAAAATCCGCGGCCGCGAGCAATCCCGCAATCTCGGCAGCCAGCGTGAATGGAGAATAGCCGCCATCTTCCTCCCATCTGTCCTGTTGTGTCACGGGACCGTTTCGGACAAGATATCCAGCAGCGCGACTTATCATTGGCCACGCGTCGAACCCGGAGAGAGCATCAACACGTTTCAGCTGGTCTGCTACTAGGATCGGGAATGCTGTTTCGTCCATCTGTACTCCTCCCCAGTATGGTGAGCCGTCAAGCCACATGTTCTGCAGCCAGTGACCATCCTCCTCTTGGGTAGACATGAGATAGAGGAGAGTCTCCCTAGCGTGTTCTGTGTCTCCCGAAGCGATGAATCCGCCAGCGGCTTGTGCAAGATCTCTGGGCCAGATCAGGTGATATCCTCCCAAGTCATCATCGCCCTTGGAGAATCCCCATGGAATTGAGAGACTAGCGATTACGGCGCCGGGGTAGGATTTCTCCTCATGCGTTCGAAGAACCGTGTTGCTTACTCGATAGAGATCGAAGCCTGTCTCGTACGTCTTCCCAAGGTCAATTGTCTGAGACTGAACCTCTTTCCAACCATCAACAAATTCCTGTTGGACCTTATCGAAATCTTTGAGCAAAGCACTCTTTGCATGCTGTCCCGCTTCATCAGGTGATCCTCCGAAAGCGAGAGCAGTAACGCATTCTCCATCGTTACTCGTCAGATCTAGTTCTGCGGTGAGGGCAATGTTTCCGTTAGAGGCGGTTGAATATTCCCACGACATCTTCTTGTTGGCGTTGATATCTTGCCAGCCGTCGCTGATGCCTACGTATCCGCAACTCATTTTTCTGAAACCTGTGGAACAAGCTAAGGCGAGTGATACTCCTCCTCTCTGTGCGAAAAGCATTGGAGTTCCTTTGTAGGCGCCGGTCCATCCATTGTTTCCATAGCCACGGTTTCCAATGTGGGGGGCGAGCAGCGCATAGACGCCATAGTCCTCAAGCTTGCCCTTGCCAGCATCAAAGTGGACCCTTTGCAGGAGCACGTCTCGCTCGGGATCCGTGATGACAATCTTAGTCATCCTATATCGACCTCTCTTGCAGGAGTTGACGAGTCTGTATCCAGGCACTCCCTGTTCTAGAGGCGCGATTCTTCGGTTCGTGTCACGCTTCTCTTCAGAGAAATACTGGTCATGGTCGGCAACTAGAAACTCCATGTCACGAGTATTTGCCTGATCAATTCTCGGATAGTAGACCTCGTTCAGGATTCCGTGAGAAATTGTGAACCAGACCTTGCTCTGGTAACTAGCAGATGTTCCCACGCCTTCTTTGGCGCTAGACGTCCACCGAGGCTCGATACCGGGCCAGCCCGGAGCAGCATTTTCTCTAGATGACATTATGATGGAGCAAGGGCGGATTGGCTTCGATTCAAGTCTTAGCGCGCTTCCGAATACCTATGCTGGCTTGACAATTATTTGGCCCGCGAGCCAGTTATGCCAAGCACACGTGTACCGGTAAGTCCCGGGAACTGTCAAAGTGATGGAGAAGGTCTTTCCGGGCAGGATCAGTCCCGAGTTGAACAAGGGTTGCTGAGGGCTCACAATGGCGGTGGCTGTATGCGCCTGGGTATCTTTGTTCACCCATTCGATCGTGTTGTTGACGCCGATTGTGACAGTTTTGTCGACAGGATATGGATAAGGACCCGTCGCGAAGTATTCTTGGAAATACGTTATGTTGAACCCTGAGGGCTCGATGTATGACCCTTGAGGAATAGTGATCGGCGTGACACCAGGATTGCCCGAACCATTGTTAGACGAGAGTGATGAGAGATAGATGTAAGCGGTTATTGCGACTACTAGTACGGCTACAATCGCGATTGCAAGGACAACAATTCGCCTTTGCATGGGATGCATATTGGGACCGGTTTTCTGATAGTTGAAGCTAACTGTCGATTTCTAAGAGTCGCATACGATCGGTAGCAACTTAGTATCGGGATTTACTCGGTCGGGTCCGCTGGACCTAATGGTCTCAGGTCACAAGATTCTGGAGAGACGAAAAACTAGGCCCACCCTTCTACGCGGGATTGTCCTATCCGGTGACGATTACTGTTCCATGCATCCAGGGGTGGTACGAGCACTTGTACTGGTACGTGCCATCAACAGTGAACGTGACCGTGTACGTGGCGTTTGCATTCATGTTTCCTGAATCGAAGTTACTTGCCCCGGAAGGAACGCTCGTCGAGGTCACTGTGTGCGGGACGGGGTCGTTGTTCGTCCATGTCACTTTACCACCCTTGGCGACGTTCACACTCGCTGGAGCATAGTTGAGACCCTGCGAGTTGCCAACTCCGTTTGGAAGAGACACGTTCACGGTGCTTCCGCCTGTAGTTGAGCTTGAAATCGAATAGATTGGGACGCCGGTAGCGAGTTGATAAATTCCGGCAGATCCCAGGCCGATCGCGGCACCTATCGCGACGACGATTAGGACAATCGCAACGATTTGGACCCATTCAGTCTTTTTTTTCGGAGCGGCTTCCAAGTTTAGAATCACCCCTACGCTCTCCCATGATGGGAAAATAACACTTTCGAATGCAGACGATTTAGAATCGAGGAACAGTGCTATCTAAAATACTAGTGAGCCAACAGTCACGCGAGCCGATATGGCCAATCAGACCCGGCGTGAATTTCTAAAGCTCGGCCTAGCCGCTGCAGCAAGCGCTGCTGTAGCATCTGGGATCGAGATCCCTCTCCTCGGAAACCAGAACTCCAATCTCCAGAACCAGCTGAACAGCGCGAATACCCAGGTGACCAGTCTAAAGACTAAACTCAACACGGTGACTGGATTCGTTAGCCTGAGCATCCCTGAGCAGTCTCTCTTAGAGTCCATTGTTGAGACAATCATCCCCTCAGACAGTACAGGTCCCGGCGCAAAGGAGGCTGGAGTGATCTACTTCATCGACAGAGCACTTGCGCAGGACTACGGACACAGCGGTAACATGTTCATGGACGCACCACACATACCGCGCAACATCCCAATGAATACTACAACCCCCCTGATGGTCAAGCCGAGCTCTGCATGGGCATTCCTCCAGAATTACCAGCAGACAGCCTATCTGCCTGCGGGGGGAGGAGGGGGACCAGGTGCTGCCAACCCGATTTCGTACCCCGGAGCAAAGCCAACTTACGCGTCGGGTGGGACTAACTACACGATCACCTATGGCATCACGGCGAACCCACGTGTGGGCTCAGGCATTTGCTATCAGTACCCAGTTAACATGAGGGAATATTGGAGAATCGGCCTCGCCGCACTCCAAACCTACTCTAACAAGTATTACAGCGGGAACTTTGAGAGTCTGAGTTCGGCTAATCAGTTGCAGGTGTTGAAGGATCTTTGGTCGAACGCGCCGGAGACGCAAACTAATCCTCCTCCTCCCGCTGACGATCCTACAGGATTCAACCACATTTTACCATCCGATTTCGCTTACGAGTTGGTGTCGATGACCTGGGCTGGTTTCCTTATGGACCCGTTGTATGGTGGAAACCAGAACATGGTCGGATGGGAATACGTCGGATTCAATGGAGTGAACTTTGGCAATTTCTATGGTGAAGGATTGAGCCAGAAGACGCTCATGGTCGCGTCTAGTCCGACGAAGCTCAAGCCGGCTAGTTTGGCGCAGTACCAACAGGCGGCCGCGGGAGCCTAGACATGTCAACTGTAATCCAAGAAAATCCGGTAGACGTGGTCTGCCTAGGCGTCGGATTCATGAGCGGGGTGGTCGCAACGGAGCTTGCACTAGCGGGCTACAAGGTTGCAGGAATAACCAAGGGTCCCTACTGGGACTATGTAAACGACTATTCAACAACTAAGTATGATGAGTGGGGGGTCGGACTCGGACGAAAGTATGACAGTCCCCTTCCTCTACAAAGCACTACTATTCGGAACAATAGTGCCCAGTTCGCACTTCCAGTCCGCAGGTACACGATGCCGATTCAGTATCATGCGCTGGGACATGGGGTTGGCGGAGCGGCCCAGCATTATGGCGGGGGAATGGGTCGTTATGGCCCATGGGCATATCAAATGTTATCCCGAACGCCTGCAGGCGTTCTCGCCAACATTAATCCCCAGGACGATACTCACGATTGGCCCCTCACCTACGCTCAATACGAGCCGTACTATGTAGAATGGGAGAAAGCCCACGGAATCTGCGGGAACTACAATGGTAGCCCCGCCAACAGCTCGTCGGACATTAACTATCCTTGGATGAGCACGAACTATCCCCTCCCACCCCATCCCGAGACCCCTGTTGGGCAGCTGTTCCGGTCGACCGTACAAGGCTTGACAGCTCCAAATGGGCAAAAGTATAATCCGTTTCCAAGCGTCAGCGCTCTGGCCTCGCAACCTTACACCAACCAATACGGTGTCGCAGTAAACCCCTGCGTCTACGATGGCTACTGCGCGGGAGCCTGCGACTACGCATGTGAGACAGGTGCAAAGGCCAATAGTGCCTATCGAACGATTCCCGCTGCGATAAAGTCGGGCAATTTCACGCTCGTCACTAATGCCTACATATTCAGGCTTGAGCTTAATCCAGCAGGCACGCAAGTCGTAGCAGCGCATTATTACGATGCGCAGGGAAACGATCACAGGCAGCCTGGAACAGTATTCTTCAATGGAATGTGGGGCTACAACATGATCCGGCTTATGCTCTTGTCCGGTCTTGGCGCGCCATATGTCTACAACTCTGGCACCGGAATGGGAACCGGTGTCGTTGGGAGAGGGCTCACAAACGGATACACACCACAGAATGGTACGAACGTGTCAGGAACTGTCAATATCGGAGGCAACTCCTATCCGGCTGGCAACGGAAGCGGTGGCGGAGTAACAGTTTTCGATCTCATGGACGACAACTTCGTCCATACCAATATCACCCCACCGTTTATTGGCGGAGCGCTTTGCAGCGCGGGAGGTTACTTGGGAGGGGGACCTGGCAACATTACCTTCGCCGGAGGCGTAAGCGCTCCAAATACTGCGAACCCGAATGGAGCTATGGGTAGCGCCTTCAAAGCCACCCAACAGAACAAGTACCTACCAACGAAACAAGGGGTAGGAGCTACCCCATTCGCCCCTGACTTGCCTACCTTCATGAACTATATTGATCTCGATCCTCACTACACAGATGCGTACGGTGACCCTGTCAGCAGAATAACTCACGAATGGACCCCGAACACTTACAATGGAGCAGCATACTTGGTAAACCAAATCAAAACCATACTCGCCGCCATGGGCGCGACAAACGTCACTGTGAGCAACAGTGTAGCCCCGTATGCTTCTCGAAACGACTGGTGGGGCCACCATCTCAGAGGAGGATTAAGAGTCGGCACCGATACGAACGCCGGTACAGCAACAGCCTGGGCGGCCCTAAGTGGCTACAATCAACTATACTACAACTCGAATACTAGTGGCTTCAACTATTTTGCTGCAGGCGAGATCACAAACACCACAGGGAACAATGCGACGGCCGGAACGCATGCCGCAGGACCTCAGTCGTACAGAGCCGCTGAGGGCATAAAGAAATACCTAGCTAACGTAGCGACGAGCGGGATCAACTACCTATCAGCGTAATCTATTTTTCCCACAGGGCCGAAGAGGTTCAACAAGGCGTCAGCTGTGCCCGCGCTCGTCATTCCGAACAAGTCAAAATCTCTCAATATTCCCGTATTTCAAAGCAGAATCCCGACGTCTGAGGAACTAGTAGTTTTAGACAAACCTCTGCTTGATGCAACCATAGAGGTAGGAAACCTCCTAAAGGACTGCCACGCCAAGTGGGCGCTGGCGGGCGACATTGGGGAGATACTCAACGGAGTAAACGTACAGCCCGACCACCTTACAATACTCACCAGCTTTGCAGGTTGCGAAGAGATCAGTAGGAAACTCGAAGAGTTCCAAGTCGAGGCCTCGAGATATGTCGAGACTCAAATTAAGCGGAAGGCCGAAATCGAATCAAAACCCATGCCAATCACGATCAAGAGTTACGCATCACAGTTCAACGTGAACGGCCAGACGCTCAACGTTCATGGTGATCTGCGGATTAAAGTGGGAGATTGGGACTGGGGGGACCCAATCGACTATGAGCCTGAAGATGTTTACGTCGTCGGCGTTAAGGTCCCTGTGGTTCCTTTGGAGCTGAAGATCCAGCTGTACAGAGGTCTGGGTTGGTACGACAGGGTGTCGAAGATCCACGGAGCAATGGCTAGACGTCATCACAAAGTCGGGTAGGCTATGATGCTTGCAAGTGGACAGATCGGTTCAACCAGCTACCCGGTTTTTTCAAAGAACTTTCGAAGACTCGAGGGAAAAGACGCTTGGCGTAACAATCTTGACCTGGCCGCGCTTGTTGAATCCAAAGTCGCAAGCTGCCTAGGGCCCACTGGGGCCTACAAGCTCGTGACCTACCACAAGGGTCCCGCGCTCGTGACTAAAGTAACTAAGGACGCGGTCGACATAGTGGACGAGCTGGGTGTCCAGTATCCAGCAATCAAGACTCTGGCAGAAGCGGCAAAGATACACCGGGAACAAGCAGGAGACGGAGTCTCTACACTCCTCGTCCTCATCTCGTCACTCTTGAGCGAAGCGCAGAAACTAAGGGAGATGGGAGTCCACCCAATCGCCATACTGGATGGATACAGAGAGGCGGCGAAGAAGTCAATCTCCATCATCGACGAGATCGCCGCAGAATATTCCGGAGATCTCGAGGATAGTCTACTCCAAGTAATCGATTGCGGAAGAGGGCTGTTGAACAAGAGACTGCGTGAGGAACTCTCTCAAGCCGTGAATCTCGTAGAACATACGGATGGGTTGGACCTAGCAAGGATCAAAATCGAGAAAAAGCTCGGGGGAGCAACTGAAGACTCACTGTTAGTACATGGGATCATAATCCGGAAGCAGAAAAGCCACCGGTCGATGCCTGATCGGATCGATCACCCTAGAATTGCACTAGTGTACAAGCAACTGGTGCTAAAACGCTCCGAGCAATTGGCAATAGATGAAGGCCCGTTCAACGCTAAGCTGAGTGTGACCGAAGCAGGCCAACTTCGCCGGTTCAAATCAGAAGAGAGCGCTCTCAGAGCTCGAATGGTCCAGAAAGTCAAATCCTCTGGAGCTAACGTGCTGATTTGCGGGTCCAAGATCGACGAACGGGTTGCTGACGGACTCAGCCGAGAAGGAATCTTTGCCCTAGAAATGATCGGAAAGCAGGACTTTGATGAGGTAGCGAGAGTCACCGGAGCTAGAATCGCTGGTACAGTTGATTACCTTGTGAAGGAGGACATCGGGGGGGCGAAAATGTTGGAGGTGGACAAGATTCCACCGGAACACATAGTGATTCTTCACTGTGAAGGTGCGGCCACACTCCTTCTTCGGGGAAGTTCGCCTGAAATTGTTCAAGAACTCGAGAAGGTTGTGAGGAAGGGGCTGCTTGTGCTCAAGCACTCTCGTGCCAGGTCGAAGGTTGTGCCTGGGGGAGGAGCTGTCTTCGTAGAGGTTGCCTTGAAGCTGAGGGCTTTCGCTCTCGGATTTTCGGGAAAACAGCAGCTTGCGATTAAAGCGTTCGGCGATGCCCTGGAAACAGTGCCAAAGTCGCTTGCGTTCAACTTTGGCCTTGATCCGATTGACATCATGACCGAGCTTCGAAGCCATCATTCAAGCCACAATACTAGCATGGGTGTTGGAGAGCTCGGATGCGCCGACATGTACAAGGAGAATGTTGTTGAACTTGCTTCGATATTCAAGACCACGCTTTGGAGAACGCTCGAAGTCGCTTCTCTTCTACTGAAGATCGATGATTACTTCTATGTCAAGGATCTACCCATGGTTCACAAACAGTGATCCACTGACATCAGTCAGACCCTCAAGTCTTTGAGCAGTCGTATCTTACAAGACATGGACGTCAGTCGAGACTTGAAAGAGAAAGAACTCGCTGAGGGTGAAGCTCGGCCGAGGGCCATTATTTTTGACATGGACGGGACGCTGGTCAGCAGCCTCCCTGTCATCTATCATTGTGAGAACGAGATCTCCTGCAAGTATCTCAACGCCACACTGAGTCTTGAGGACGTAATCTCAAAGTTTGGCCCCCCAGCACACACTATCATCATCGACATGACTCGCAATCTGCCAGACGAAGTCCGAAGACGCGCAGTGTCAGACTACTACGAATGTTATCGAACTCACGTTTCTAGCCGAGGACTTGTGTTTCCTGGTATCACTGAACTGTTACGGAAGATCAAGATTTCTGGACGACGATTGGCTCTTTTTACTGGAGTCGAGAAGAATATGATGGAGTACACTCTTACCCCGTTCAAACTATCTGAATTCTTTGAAGTACGTATCACCGCGGATGATATCTTGAAAAGCAAACCCGACCCCGAGGGTATCAATCTGGCATTGAGCCGAATCAAGGTCGATGCGAAAGAGTCGATGTATGTTGGGGATTCACCTGCTGACATTATTGCGGGGAGGCGAGCCGGGGTCTTGACTGGGGCTGCGTTGTGGAGTCCTGAGAATCGTGGAGACCCTACGACAGAGCATCCTGACTATGAGTTTCGGAGTGTACAGCAGTTGTCAGATTTTCTGTTTCCGAAGAAGAAGCTCGGTGAAGAACCGTACTTTGGTTCGCAATTGAAGGAGTAAAGACGATTATTCTGTTACGATGCTCAGTTCTCGAATTTGGGAAAAAAAGGAGGGGCTCGGACCTGTATTGCAGGTCCTCGTTTTAGTTTGCTGCTAGTCCGTCGGCTCCGGCCGGGATTCCGCTTGTTGTCTGTAGCCAGGTGAGACTTCCGTCTGCGTCCACTTGGTACGCCACTATAGCATGGTCTCCGTTGTCGAAGACATAGAGGAACCCGCTGTTCCTAGCGAGGGCGATGTCAAGATCGGTGCCGCCTACGGTCGTGGCTCTGGAGTCGAGCAGGGTGATTTGTCCTGTGCCAGCAATGGTGTAGGATGAGATGGTGGTGCTGTGGGCGTTCGCTGTGTAGGCAAGTCGGCCGTTTCCGGTTACAACTAGCCAACATGCTGCTAGTTGGGTGTCAGCGACAGAAGCGCTTATTGTTGTTAAGGTTCCCGCTTCAGATATGCTGTACGATGAGACTGCACTGGTTCCTGAGGGTCCGCCCGCGGCTTCGCTGACGATGAGTGTGCCTCTTGGAGTAAAGTCGAATCCGAATGGTGTTCCGCCGCTCGAACCTTGAACGTTGGGAGCGGAGGCTGCGCCTTCATTGTTGACGAGGAATGTGTCGATCTTGCTGGTGCTCTTCTCAGTCACAACGAGGACCTTACCATTGGGGTTGAAGGATATCTGTGCAGGCGCTGTAATCCCGCTTAGAGGTTGGACAGAGCCAGATATTGGGGAGAGTTGGCCATCGTTGATGCTGAAGCCTGCTATGTTGCCGGTGCTCTCGGGACCGCCAGTGTTCAGTACATAGACAAGGTCGCTGTGAACTGTTACGCTGATCGGCATTGTTCCTTGTGAGTTGATCTTGTCTGCGAGTGTCAAGCCTTTGTGATTGACCCTGAAGACGGAAATGTCGTTGCTACCCGCGTTTGCTACGATCAACCACCGACCGTCCTCGCTGACGACTAGTCCTCCCTGGTTGCTTCCAGTCAGACCGGCGATGCCGAGACCGTTGGTGGCGTAGTTTGCTCGCCAGGATAGTGTGCCGTCTGGTGCTCTGTTGTATGCGACGACTTGGTTGCCATTCGCGGAGTTTGTCATTATGTAGACGCTTCCAGCTACGCCTTGAGCGTTAGCTGCTGCGACTACTCTGCCGCTTGAGAATGCAACGATGAATAGTGTGAAGAGTCCGAGGATTGCGATCATATTCTGTTTTTTCATTTTGTATTCCACCTCCGTGTTCTGAGTTAGTACTGCGGTGACGGTCGAAATCTATTTGAGAGATTGGCGAGATGTGGTGGACGTCTGGTCTAGATTCGATCCTGTTCTAGCGAAGAGTTGTACGGAAGAGAACAAGTATTCCCAGTACTTGAGCGATATTGATTCCCAGAAGGTATGGTAGGAATGGGTCTCCGATGAAGGGTGACATGGTCACGAAAGAGTAGACTGCGAGAATGTTCTGAGCGAACAAGATCGTTGCGAAGATTGTCAGACCTAGGCTGAACTGGGCTCGAGTATCTCGGTAGACTTTTGCGTACGTAATGATGAGTCCCAGCAGCAGGGCTGCGCTGATGGCTGCCGTGTAAAGGCTAGCGTCCATTAGTGTTACCATTAGTTTTTCGCCTCCCCATTTCTTGGTCTGATCTTGCCCCAGATCTCGTCGAAGATGGGAAGATGTGCCTCCATCTCTTGCGAGAGAAAGTACAGTCTTCCGTATCTCTCACCTGATGGTGAAACCAAGTGATTCTTCTCGAGAGCCCGAATGTGGTGCTCGGCTACTCGATAGTGAACGTCGAGAGCATCTGCGAGTTGGTTCACGTTCTTAGGGCCCTCGCGTAGTAGATTGACGATCCTCCCCCGGTTCGGTCCACCCCTAGACCCGGCCAAAACATACCATAGAAGACGTCGCCAAGAGGTTTCGGATGGAGAGAGAACCCTAGCCAACTCCAACACTCCTGACGTATCTAGGTGAGCCTCCTGAAACAAGGGCAATAAGACTTGCAGAAGAATCAAGGAATGTGGTGCTAATAGGGAATGGTCAGGATTAGGTCAGGATTGCGCGGTAATTTCCTCGACTGCCTTTTGAGAGAGATCTAGGTTCAGGTTTCGGTCAATACTGAAATGTCAAAAGCTCAAGTCTGAAGCACCCAAGATTCACGTTGAAAATTAGTGACTTCGAAATCTATCAGCTTGGCGAGCCGTTGTCACCGGGAAGCGCTACTTGGGCGGGAACTTCCATCCTTCTCAAACTCACGACGTCTGACGGCTCCGTGGGGTATGGAGAAGCAGTCCCAACACTAAGGGTCCAACCTGTAATCCAGTCTCTTCGCGAGGTCGCTCGAATGTACAAAGGAAAGGACCCTCTTGACATGGAGCTGAATATTCACGAATGGCACAAGCACGACTTTTACCTCCCAGTCTCATTCGAGTCAACAACCGCCCTTAGCGCATTCGACATTGCCTGCTGGGACATTGCGGGGAAGCACTTCGGCGCCCCAATCCACCAGCTGGTCGGAGGCAGTTTCAGGAGCAGTGTACGAGTCTACGCGAACGGCTGGTATGACAAATGCGTCACATCTGAACAGTTTGGTGTGCGAGCTAAGAAATTCGCAGCGATGGGTTACAGCGCTCTCAAGTTCGATCCCTTCGGGACGCACTATGATTCAATCGATGCGAAAGGATTGGAAATGGCCCACGCACGAGTAAAGGCTGTCAAGGACGCCACTGGTGGGAGGGTCCAGCTTCTCATAGAACACCACGGAAGATTTGACCCTAATTCAGCCATTGCGATCGCGAGGAAGCTCAGGGAGTTCGATCCCTTATTCATGGAGGAACCGGTCCATCCCGATAACTTTGAAGGACTCCGAAAGTATAGAGAAGCAACCGATGTTAGAGTCGCTTTAGGCGAGCGGATAATTACCAAGGAGCAAGCGGCCTTCGTTCTCGCGAACAATCTGACCGACTATCTGCAGATAGACGTTACAAACATCGGAGGAGTCACAGTAGCTCGCAAGGTGGCCGCTATGGCCGAGGCGTATGGTGTAGAGATCGCCTTTCACAACGCGTTCGGACCCGTCCAGAACGCAGTGACAATCCAGCTAGATGCTTCACTGCCCAACTTCCTCATTCAAGAGTCATTCTACGACTGCTTCCCCGCCTGGAAGAGGCAACTAGTAGGAGATCAGTCAAGAGTGGAGAACGGTCAGACCAAGGTACCGACGAGGCCCGGCATAGGAGTAGAAGTGGACGAGAAGGTCTTGGAGGAGCATCGAGCTGAGGGCCAGGAATACTTCAACCCTAACGAGCCTGTCTGGGTCGTCAAAGACACGTGGAAGGACTAGCATAATACGATGAGTCGGGTCCGGCCGCGGACTCAACGCAGGCCCGGGTTGGGAAAGATACACCGTGACGTGCTTGCGGCAATGGATGCGGCATTAGCCGCAGCGAACCCTGCGCGAATCATAAGGAAACATCTCCGACTCACTGGACAACTACTCCGCGCCGACGCGCTTCGCTTTCGACTCAAAGAGTACCGGAGGATTTTCGTCATTGGAGGAGGCAAAGCGTCTGGACACATGGCTGAAGAAGTTGAGCAGCTCCTCGGAAAATGGATCACAAGAGGACTGGTAATAATCCCAGATTATCTGCTGCCAAAGCCTCGAGGTCGTCGAATAATGTATCGCGCCGCGACTCATCCGATTCCCACCCGCAAAGGCATGGCCGGTGTTCTCGAAATGCTGGACCTGGTACGGGACGTTTCTCGACTCGATTTGGTCATTGTCTTGCTCTCGGGTGGCGCCTCTGCTCTGATGCCCCTGCCACCTAAAGAGATGAGCTTGAGAGACGAGGCCAGTATCACTGCATTACTGCTAAAGTCGGGCGCCGGCATCGAGGAGATTAACACTGTACGAAAGCACCTGTCCCAGGTCAAGGGAGGCAGACTCGCCGCAAGACTCTACCCAGCGACCGTGTTGAATCTGATAATTTCAGACGTTGTTGGAGATAGAATAGATGCCATAGCGTCAGGTCCAACTTCTCCAGATCCAACGACGTATTACGATGCCAAACAAGTTCTTCAGAAATATCGTCTCTGGCAACAGATTCCAGACACAGCTCGCAAGGTCATCACTGACGGCCTCGCCGGGTCGATACCTGATACTCCGAAAAGGAGAGACAAGGCCTTCAGGCAAGTACACAACCTAATTGTCGGGAACAATCGCGAGTCATGTCTAGCCGCGGCTGAAGCCATGACGAAAGCAGGCTATAGGACACAGACTCTCTCGATCCAGATCGTCGGCGAAGCTAGAGAAGCTGGCCGAATCTTTGGCGCGATTGCAAGAGACATTCGGGACAACGCCCAGCCTTTTGCACCTCCAGTAGCGTTGGTAGGTGGAGGAGAAACAACGGTTACGGTTCGGGGGACAGGCAAGGGTGGCAGGAATCAGGAGCTCGTTCTCGCTGCAGCCGCGAAAATTGATGGTTCAGATGGCATTGTGATTGGCTCGTTCGCGACCGATGGGGTCGAGGGTAGGACCGATGCGGCAGGTGCCCTCGCCGATGGAACAACGGTCATGCGCGGACTAAAACTCGGAATGTATCCCGAACAATTTCTCAGAAACAATGATTCCTATCGCTATTTTTCAAGACTCAGAGACCTAGTGATAACAGGTCCAACAGGAACAAATGTCAACGACATCATGATTATAGCAGCGGGCAATCAAGTTTCAAAGGCTACTTCGAGTTGTATGGGAAGAGATACGATAGGCTAGGTTTCTCGTTCCAGTCGACGTAGCAAGTCTTCAGTTGAGTGTAGCATTCTAACCCGTACCTTGAGCCTTCTGCGCCAAGTCCAGATTGCCTAAAGCCCGTGTGGGCGCCTTGCAGCTGTTCTGGTCCAACTTGACTGATGTAGGACTCACCGAACTTTATCCGGTTCATAGCCTTCAGGACCCGCGTACTGTCTTTCGTGAAGATGTAAGAGGCGAGGCCATACTTCGAGTCATTGGCATAATCGATCGCTCTGTCAAAACTGTCTACTTCGAGAATGGGCACGACTGGTCCAAAGATTTCGTCTTGGACAAGGGTGGATTTCTGTTTCACATCCTCTATGATCGTTGGTTCGAAAAACCATCCTTTCGCCGGAGTAGAGGGGATCTCTCCACCGATGACAATCTTGTCTCCTTCTTCCCTGGCCTTTTCGATGAAGCTCATGCTGGTTTCTCGTTCCGCTCTGCTGACCATCGGTCCAAGGTCTGTGTCTGGTTCCAACGGGTTCCCTATCCTGAGCTCCTTCGCCATTCGAACAAACGCTGGGACAAACTTGTTCTTGATCTTCTCGTCCACGTACATCCTCTCTGAGCAGATGCACGTCTGGCCGCAATTCCAGAACCTGGCCCATATCGCACACTTCAACGCCCAAGGAATGTCTGCATCGTGCCAGACAATGAACGGCGCCTTCCCGCCCAGCTCCAAGACCAGCTTTGGAAGATGATTCGAGGCATGTTCCATAATCGTCTGCCCTGCCTCAGTGCTCCCCGTCATCGTAATCAGCCCAGTGATCTTATTCGTCACAAGCTCATCACCAACCTCGGACCCGCTCCCAGTGACAACATTCACAACTCCATTTGGAAAGCCGGCCTCCTCCATCAGCTTCACCATCTCGATCGTGCTTAGAGGCGTGTTGCTCGACGGCTTCGTCACGACGGTATTTCCTGTAAGGAGTGCAGGGGCGAGTTTCCGAGCGACTGTTGCGGAGGGAAAGTTCCAGGGAGTGATCGAGGCGACCACGCCTATGGGAAGTCTGAGAATCATCACTGTCTGTCGAGGATTGTCGCTGGGAAGAACATCCCCTTCGATCCTCCGCGCAAACTCAGCATAGTATTCGAAATTCGACGCCGCACCATCAATCTCGCCCCGAGCTTCGAACAAGGGCTTGCCCTGCTCCGACGTCAGCATCTTAGCCAGCCTTTCCTTGTCCCTCCGAATTAGTTGGGCTGTCTTGAAAAGAAAGGCCGCCCGCCGGAGAGGAGCGAGATCTTCCCACTTCGGCTGCGCATCTTCAGCCGCTTCGAGTGCCGCCTTCGCTTGTTCGCGACTCGCCTTTGGAACAGTCGCAATCGTTCTCTCTGTGGCGGGATTGACCACGCGAATGGTCTCCTCTCTCTTCGAATCGACCCATTCGCCGTCGATTAGCATTCGGTAGTGCTTTACAGATCCTTGGACGGCTCCTGGCTTCGGCATATTTCTCAAACTCCCGTTTTCAATAGTCCCGTCTCTCTAAGGAAGCCCGCGACGTTCTTTCGCTCATCCCTCGTAAGACCCTGGAGCGGGCGCTTGACGTCACCTACTGGCATCCCGACCATTCTCATGGCCTCTTTCAATCCTGCCGGAAATCTTCCGACGCTTATCGCCTCGATGATAGGGAGGAGCTTTGACTGAGCTTGACGTGCAGCTTCGAGGTTTCCATGTTTGAACTCGTCAAACACTGCGCTCGCTAGCTTGGGAGCCACGTTGGCGACTCCGATTACTCCGCCGCTTCCACCAAACTCTAAGTTTGTGAAAGTCATCGCGTCAGATCCACTGAAAATCGCTATGTGATCTCCAGCGACTTTCAAGAACCGGAGAAGGTTGAGCAGATTGTATTCCGTGTACTTCATCCCAACGATCAGGCGCTTCTCCGCCAATCGTTGAATTACGCTAGGAGGCACAAAGAGATGGGTCCACTCGGGAATGTTATACACCACAAGAGGAAGTCCGCCCTTCCGAGCAATAGTTTCGAAATGGGTGAAGAGCCCATCCTCGCTAGTAGTGTAGTAGTAGGGAGGAGTTGCGACGATCGCGTCCGCACCAGCCTCCTCAGCATCCTTCGCAAAACCCAATACATTCCTCAGACTGGGATCTGAAACGCCGGCGAGGACTGGGACCCGACCGTCCGTCTGATCAACCACCGTTTCCACAACCGTCTTCCTCTCCTCACGATCTAAGAGCGCAAACTCGCCGCTAGTCCCCAAAGGGAACAGCCCGTCAATCCCTCCACCGACTAGAAAGTCCACCAGAGTACGAGTAGTCTTTACGTCGATCTTCTGGTCGTGAGTCAATGCTGTGGCCATTGGTGCTATGATGCCTTCGAGCTTCTGCAAGGCCAAGATTGAATCCCTTGAATTGGGACGGGTTTTAAGAGTAATAGACAAAAGATTTTGTGAGAGATGCTCAGTCTTCGCGAATAGGTATGACTACTACTCTCGCCGGGGCTCCATCCCCATCCTGCAACTTGATGGGCATGCATATCATCAGAATTCGCTTGCCAACGAATTGTTTCAAGGCGCTGCTTAGAGATTCAATGATGAAGACTCCATTGCCTAGGAGTGTCTTGTGCACTACGGGTTCTGCTGCCTTGAATTTCTCGACGCTAAGGCAATCGATGCCGACTGCTCGGACCCTTTTCGAGACAAGATAGTCTGCCGCATCCCCCGTAAGATAGGTGTAGTCGCGGTTGACCGACTCCTCGCCCCAACGCTCGCTGCAACCGGTATAGACGACAGCAATATCGTCTTTCGCAATTTTTTCTTCCACTTCGCGTCGAAGGTCCTTCGACGTGATTGCGGTACCGATCGGCTTCTTAGACAGGTCCGCCACGTAGGCTTCGCCTATCAGCTTGTTCGGTGGAATGCGGTCTATGCCTATCCCATCTCGAATGAAGTGTCTGGGGGCGTCGAGATGCGTTCCAGTGTGCGAGCCCATGATTATCCTGGTCAAGTTGACACCCTCCTTCTGTAGAGTTGAGTAGTCCTCGAATGACGGCGAGGGATCGCCCGGATAGACGGGCATGCCATTGCGCAACTGATGGGTCAGATCAGTGGCTTCCTTGAAAAGGTACAAGCAAATCGAGAGTCAACGACTGGCAGGGCTTACTAGAAGGTTGGGCTGTCGGTCAATCTGACCAACTGGAACGGGTCACCCGTAATCACTGGGAGGGGTTACGACTTGCATAACTGGCCGCCTATCGTTCAATGTCACGTTCATTCCGGTGCGATAAGAATGAGTGAGATAGGAATTGAGAAAGTGGTCGTTGAGCTGAACAGTTTCAGACAACGGACCGCAATGATCAAGGAAGAAATTTCCAAAGTGAGCAGAGCCCTAAACGAGCGTGCGGCCCAGTTGAATGACCTCGTAAACAAGAGTCTCGGCCAATTAAAGGAACAATTAGGCGGGACCACACTTTCAGGATACTTGTCACTACAGGGCAGGTACCAGTCGGGCGACATGAACGACCAAGACTACAGCCAGCAGAAAGACTACTACCGAGGCGAGTTGCAGAACATGATCCGCAAGCTAGATGAGTCGAAGAAGCTTATGATGATAATGGCTCAGCTCGACTCCAGACAGCCAGGTGCACAAGCTCCTCCGGGCCAACAGAGGCCTCAGCCAACTCAGTAATTCGTAACCGGAGTCTGTAGCTTCTTCAGAGGCCTGTTAGATTCTTCGGGCTTTGAGCCAGTAGTACTCGAAGTATCTCTCCATAACTCCTGCATACTCTTCATCGGATAATCTGAAAGCTATTCTCGAGCCTCCTTCTGCAGGCATGTCAAGATTCCATAGATACGTCACGATCGAATCTCTCCCATCGACAGAGCATACGTTCATCGGGCGAGGCGATTCTTCGCTCGGCTCTTGGATGACAGCGACCTCGGCGTCTTCAGAAAGCGCTGAGAGGCTTTTCTGATCTACGAATCTTGGATTCAGGAAGGAGACTATCTTTACGGCCACGCCTCGTTCCCTGGCGGCTTTGATCGGTGCTCGTAGATCTTCAACGTCCTGTGGGATGAGTGTTGCAAGTTGAAGATAGGCCCGGGTTTTAGCGGTGGCGATGAGTTCGTTCTGTTTGTCTGCTATCTTGTCTCCTCCATGGATGACCCAGAGGCTTATGTGTTTCACGACTTCTCGACGTTCGTAGATTGCCTGCAAGTCTTTCCGCATCAGATTGGTGAAGGCTTCCATCTCTGACTGTTTTTGCTCAACCTCCAATTCAGCAACAGATCTTGGAGGGTTGGATTCATAGATGACGGGGCGTCCGGGTCTGGCCCTGATCCATTTCCGTTTCTCTAGTCCTTCGAGGGTCCCATAGACGCGGGCGTAGGGAATCTTGACGCTTTCACTGATCTCGTAAGGCGTTGCGGGTCCGTCGAAGATCAGTTTGAGGTAGGTCTTGATCTCGTATTCGGTCAAACCGTGATCTTTCAGTATGCGGTGTAGGTTCTCGTCTATTCGAGACAATTTTGGCGGGCCGACCTACCTTTTTGCATAAATAGGGTAGTGGGGATTAGACTTTATTCCTTAAAAAGAGTAACGTACACGCGGGAGTCAAATTGACAATTACATGTACAAGGAATCATCCGAGCGTAAAACGAGCCAAGCTGAACCTGCCATGAGAGAGTTCTTAGGGTTCTTTGGCTTGTTTTCGCTCTAGGATACCTAAAGATACCAGAGCGGGAGGATAGATCCCTTCGCGAATCACGAGCAGAAATAGTGGCGATTTGGAGAAGACCGACTATCCCGAAGCTTTGGAATTCCGAGGTAGCTTGGTCCCGCAGTTCTTACAGAATAGAGCATCAGGCGGATTCACGGTCTTACAGTTTGGGCAAGTTCTCAGCGCTACTTGCAGAGTCTCCTCCTGAGTCGTGGTGAGAGTTCTGTGGGCGAACCTGGAACCCGTGCCCCCCAAGAATCCCCAGACGGGAACCGCTAGGGCGAGAAATAGTACAGTGTCGCCTCCAACATTCACAGGCAGCTTTAGAGCGCTGATGACAACGTAGACGAGACCCGCGACCACTCCTACCATTATCCCGTTTCCGATAGCGTGATCCGGATCCGCGAAGCCTGCAAGCGCACCAGACAACGCGGGAATGGTGATGAAGATGACGAGGTCGGTCAGACTGAAACTTGTCACGCTGTCAGTTGTAGTTGCGAAGACGTCAAGTAAGATGCCGACTAGCACTCCTACTAGTATGGAGAGTTCGCGGTGTTGGAGTCTAGTGTACGACATTGCGGACAATGTTTCCGGAGCGATCTCGTTCATCTGTGGGTTCTTATCGGTTGTTCTATCATTTGTCGGAAAACTAGTAAAGAGTAATCGGGCTCGGTTCTATCTGGATGTCGAAAAATCAGGTAAGAGATAGAACGTCTAGTTAGGCTTCTTCAGTTCTCTGAAGCTGTCCTCAGCCGCGCTCAAGATCGACTCAACGTCACTGTCATTATGGGCGGCACTAATCATCATTCTTTCTGTACCGTCAGGGTGGAAGTAGACTCCTCGTCGGAGCATCAGATTCCGGAACCTGCGGAACTTTTCGAAATCACTATGCAACGTATGACGGTAATTCTGGATCTTCTGTGCGCTGGTAAAGTAGAGCTGGAACATTGGTCCCATTCCCTGGACAATGCCATCTTGATCGTAGCGCGACAATAATTCTCGGAGACCCTCCATGATTTCTGCGCCGGTCAAGTGCATGTGTCTGATCGCGGCCGCGTCATCTCTGAACAGTTCGTCGAGTGTAGCATTGGCAGCAGCGAGGCACATCGAGTTTCCATTGTAGGTGCCGCCGTAGCCGATCTTGCCGGGTCCGATCATTCCCATCACGTCGCGTCGACCAGCGACTGCGGCTATTGGTGTGCCTCCACCTAGAGCCTTGGCGTAGCAGGCTAGGTCGGGCTTGACTCCGTAGAATTCCTGGGCTCCACCTGGGGCGATTCGAAAACCGGTCAGGACTTCATCGAAGATTAGCAGAGCATCATATTTCTCTGCGAGTTCTTTGACAGCCTTCAGATAGTCCTCTTTTGGTGGTATGACTCCTGCGCTGCCCATAACTGGCTCCGTGATTATGGCGGCAAGGTCGCTGGCGTTTCGTTTCAAGACTCTCTCAAGAGAGACTGGGTCATTCCAGGGTGCGACGACTACGCTTCTGGATATTCCGTCCGGGATTCCAGGATAGTAAGGCAGTTTTGTAGGGGCCTGTTCGAGGCCTGCCACCGCTGATGGCGACTCGACGCTGAAGAGTACGTAGTCGTGGTGTCCGTGGTAGTGTCCTTCGAACTTGACAATCTTGTCACGACCAGTGAAGGCTCGGGCGATGCGAATCGCCTCCATCGTGGCTTCCGTTCCTGTGTTGGCGAAGCTGACCATTTCGGCGCATGGGACCGCCGACTGTATCTTCTTGGCGACCTCAACTTCAAGCTCGGTCGTCGTCCCGAGCATTGTCCCGTTTCGTATCTGGGCGTTGATCGCGTTGAGGATTGACGGGTGAGCATGTCCTAGAACTACTGCTCCATAGCTTGAGAGGAGGTCGACGTACTGGTTGTTGTCGACGTCCCAGACCTTTGACCCCTGTCCCTTCCGGAAGCTGATCGGGAAAGGGTCATGGGCGTAAACCCTGACATTTGACGAGGCTCCTGCGGGGAGGTGCTTCTTGGCCTCTTCGTAGAGGGCGAGTGATCCGGAGAAGTTGGTTAGAAGGGTTGGTAGTTGTCGGGCGGTTCGTTTCTCGATGTCAATCTTAGCCTGGTTGAGGGCAGATTCGGCTTCGACTTGTGTGAACAACCATCATCCCAGCCTTGATAGAGAATTGGGTCTGGGAGTTATATAAATCTGTATTTTTCCGGTGATTTTGTTAGGGTTTCGAACTTTTTATTCGTCCAACACCATTTCGAAGAACCTCAGAAAGGCAGTCAGACTTCTCTGGAACCTCACACTCCCCAATTAATAATCAAAACGCCTGACTGAGCACAGATACGC